>ERZ860322.525-NODE-525-length-27909-cov-38.416529_pt1 | contig 27909 bp, 23 predicted proteins | sample MGYA00509979_ERZ860322 | MGnify/ENA primary metagenome ERZ860322 (study PRJEB30046, sample SAMN00715217) | human gut metagenome | study: EMG produced TPA metagenomics assembly of the A metagenome-wide association study of gut microbiota in type 2...
TGGTTTATGTTTGCGTTTTGATCTCAGGGGTTGCACTTACTTTTGCATTTGACCTTTCCTTTTCAGTAATGAAAATATTATCCGTATTTTTTTCAAATTCAGCTATTTTTCTCGCTAAATAATCTATATATATTTCTTCAAGAGTTTTCCCTCTTTTTGAAAATACTCTTTCAATAATCACAGTAGTACGATTATCATTCATAACATTCTCTTTTCATAAAATTGGAAGTGGCTTTTAACTTTGGAAAACCATATTTCAACAAAAATTCATTACATTCCTAAATAGTAATATCAGAAACAAAGGCCATATTTATCAGCAATTGATATACAAGTGAGCATCTATCAGTACCAAGAGAAATGTGAGCCAATTTAAATAGATATTCTGCATTTGAGAAATTTATCCGCAGTCCAATACAAAGCATAACGAGAATTATGTAATCCTTTGGTATATGTCCTGCTCTATACTTAACTATTGTATTAAAAGAAAGTCCACTTTTCCTTGCCAAATCACTTACAGAAAGATTTTGCTCCACCATGTATTTCTTTAAAACCATTCCAAAATTATCATCTGAATACATTTCAAAGCTGAATGCCTCCCGAGATAATTCTATGATATTCAGGTTATCCATATAGCTCACCTCCCTTGCTGCTTTCTGTTATTCGTGTTATAAGATTCTCTGTATTGTATTTTATCAAAAATGATAAAAAATGCGACGCATTGTAAATAGGTTATAAATATATAACGGTATATAGGCACTTTCAGACGTGGTAGATATAAAAGAAATAATAAAACATATCTTTTTCACCCATTGCCAGTAGGTATTGTATGAAGCACAAAATTTTCTCCTTGCTTTTTGTTTATTTCTAACAAAAGATGACAAAAGGTCGATAAAATCACCAATAGCACTTTTTCTCATTGCAAAATACCTCCATCAAAAATCAGTCATATAAATTGATTCTCTATTGTCCGGTAATGACTGCAAAATATACTGCCATTGTCATGTGATCGACCTCTACAAATACAAAACAAAAAGCTGCCGAACACATACTGTGAACATACAGCCTTCTGTTAAAATATATGGACATTTCGCCTTGCTATATCATATATATTTCTAAATAGAAAAAGAGCTAGCAAGCGTAACAGCCTGTTAGCTCAAATCGCCAAAATGTCCAACTTTATTATAGAACTACTTATTTGTTTGCCGACACCAACATTATTGGATACCCATTGGGCCGACATTTTCTGTCATATACACATGATTTGCCACACTATATCAGCTGATATTCTCAAGCTGTTTTATTCCAGATTTCATGCTTTATGATTTGCCTGTATTATAAGCATCAATTTTCAATTAAAAATATTATTTGTGAAAACATAATTCATTATATAACTGCAGATCAGATATATTATCTTCCTGTTTGCAGAGATTGTTCAATGAAATTATTTTTTACAAACCTAAAAATCTTAATGCACTCTGCAAATCACAAGGAAATCTTAACCGTTTTCAGGAACTTGTTGTTTCATTTAAAAATTTCAGCATCATTTGCGATAAAGAGTAATAATCTATACTATCTGCAAAGGCACTGTTAAGAGACTCCGGAGCATTATTTAATCCTTTCCAGCCTTGTGATTTGTATTCTTCAGCCACTCTCAAAGAGCATCCTCCTACAGAGCCAACGATGAATACAGGTATTTTTTTATTAACAGCTAAACCAATCTCCTCTCGGATTCCTTCTTTTTTCTTATCATCCCTGACCATTCCGCCCAAACAAACCATCGCAGCAACATTGTCCCGCTGAATCATTTCAGTTCTCATCAATGTTAAACTTGATTCTATTGAGCCTTTGTTTTCTGTTTCATACACCTGCGCATTTTTCTTCAAATATGATAACTGATATTTATTTTCAAAATATTTGGAAATATACATTTTCAGATGATTTCTATCATCCGAAGTTTTAACTTGTTTTGATAGCGCAAAAATCAATTCCTGAAAAGTTGGATGGGATCCAAACGTAAGTGTATATCCCGCTCGCAATATTGATTTACAGAAAATAACCAATGCATCTGTTAAAGTCTGCTTGTATATTTCATCACAATTGGGAAAAGCTCCGGAGATTATTATTTCTTTATTTATGTTCTTATTCATTTTATAAAGAAATATCTTCCAATTATATATGAAGTCATCATAAGTCTCAACTATACAATGGGAACATTGCTCACGCTTAACAATGGTATCAGTCAATATCACAGCCGAATCATAAGGCTTATCAAACTTTTCAACTAAGGCTGTAATATCATTTTTATCCGCTTCCGTCGGAGTTCGTCCATACAACTGAATGTATTGAACAATATTACGCTGCGGATAGCAGTAACCTTTTCGTTCAATGTCGATATTATATATCATTTTATCTTTATCTGCTTGTTTTATTTTGTCCTTGAATAGTTCCTGCAACGCACTGTAGTAATCAAATACTCTGTTCGATTTAAGCATAATTATTTCAAACAGCTTATCCATTATTTCATCGACTATAACGGATAACTTTGCTTTGTCATCAAAGTCGGAAGAAGCATAACTTAGATGAGGTTTATCTGATGGCTTAACTGCAAGTTTATCATAATCAGCATTGTCAATTTGTATCCACAGTACCGGAATTCCTCTGATCAACGCAAATCTTAGTTCCTTTTGTATCCACTTCGAATCTATTGACTTAGGTGTATGAAGGAAAATAAATGCATCACTCTTAATCATAGATTCATCTATTTCCTTTTGTGCTTCATACCCTACTTCGACCGATGTGATATCTCTAAACAATTTGCTATGATTAATTTGGATTTTCAGTGCATCGCAGAGGTTGGCTGCTATGGTTTCTCCGTCTATTCGCTTATGACTAATAAAAATCATCCCATCTTCTTTATAGATAGTTGGCATGACTTCTGATATCAATTTTCTGGCAAAGCCTTGTGCGATAACAGACATATGATCATACGTAAGGCCTCTACATCTAAGCTGCTCACAAATATCAAAACTCTGTTTTGAGGTTATTATGTTTGCGGGTATTCTGTTGTCTATATCCAAGGCAATGGGATATATAGATGTCCCAATCTGTTTAAGCTTGTCCAGCAAATCATTTGTGGGCTTATCAAGTGTAAAATTCACGCCATTAAAAATCAGCACAATATCATTTACACATATTTCACTCATATATTGGACTGGGTTTGTTATTACGGCATGAATAATGTCGTATTTATCAAACTGATCTCTAAGTGCTGTTACAAATGGTTGTATTTTGTCTGGATTCTCCATAGTCAACGTAGGATTTATAATATATATCTTCACTTTCTCACTTCCTAAAAAATGCAGAGCAGATAATTTCATTATATACTTATGCTGCTCATTTTCCCATAGACTTTGCAGCCATTTCTACCCAGGATGCTAAATTCTCATAGCCATTATCTGCTATATAATCATGTATGGCATAACATACATCATCAAAATAAATCGGCATATTGTTTCTCCATCCGATTATCGTACGGACATTTCCCCTTTTCGATGTCATACCCGTATTAGCATCTTTTATTTGTGAAATATGTATTCCAAGTATAGCATTTCCACGATCAATACTTTTCATTATCTCATACTGTACATATTCACGTTCAAGGGTTTCCTCTCCTATAAGAACAACAGTTACAGATGTTCCTAACATTTGAGAGTCTATCCACCTTTTTATTGCAGCATCTCCTTTTCTCTTAACTTCTTCAAACTCTGCCTTGTCAACAATTCCTGAAATCTTCTGTCCGCCTTTGGTTACCCATTGGTTTCTGACCACCATTGCTCTCATTATATCTTTGCCGTAGTGAAAACTATAAAATACATTTCTCATTTTATTTACCTCCATTATTATTTATATTATCAACACTTTATATTCCGACATTCAGCCCTGCTTTTTCCGTTACCTCTTTACTTAACAATAGCAAATTCTAACGCAAGGCATGAAAAAGCCAGAAAAAATAAAAGCAAAATTCAGTAGCAGAAAAGAAGCAAAAAAGGAAAGAGTTTTTCTGGCTGCCAAACTCTGCTTTTGTTGCACTCATTGAGAAATCAATGTCTTTATCGCTCAGCCTACATACCTTTACATAAAGGGACCTATAAAGTCTTTCCTGCAGCAAATAATATGAATCCAGTCCCCAAAATATCATTATAGGTACACAAGCAATCCGAAATAAAGAAGCTTCTGATTTACTTCCTGCCAATGCTAAAAGTCCGGCAACTAATGTAACTGTCCACCCTTTTAGGATAAATGAATTACTTGCCATTCTGTTGATTACTCCCTGTATCATCTCAAGATGTTTTATTTTCTTTTCTTCCAAAAGAACCACCTTCCGCAGATCTCAGTTCTTTGTTACTGTGGAGCCTTGTTATCCAAAGCTTCCTCAATTAAATCCTCTATATTGTTTGAGATATCGTCATAAACGCATTGACTTGTCGAATATTTTGAATCAAAACATTTGACATAACCGGATAAGCTTTTACCGTCATTAGTCAATACCGAAAAGAATGGATTTGATCCTTTACTCGTTTGCTTTCCATTCTCATCTTTAAGCTTATGTATATAAATACCTACAATACCTTTGTTAAGCTCATAAGCCTTTTGAATTTCATACTTGACCCATTTGCGTGTAGATGTAGTTTTACCAATCAAAACCACTAAACACGATCTCATTGCCATTTGCTCGTCGATCCATTTTTCTATATCCTCATCGTTCTTCTCCTTAACTTCTTCCCAATCATTATCTGAAAATGTGGAAGAGTTAGATACCTTTCCCATGTTTCGAACCTTTCCCGCTCTCCATGCGTCTTTTCCAAATTCAAAGCTAAAAAACACCTGGCGTTTTGACATGACATACTATTCCTCCTGTTTTATTTTCATAATAATACTGTGAACTGCCATAATCATAACAGCCTCCTTCAAAGCAATCCACTATTAAACTTATATTTTGCTGATCAGCTTTACTTGATCAGCTTAATTTAATAGACTGATGCGAAATGTCAAATGTAACATTACTTTTGTACAAATTGTACATTTAAACAATTATATAGACAAAATTATGTATAAAAAACCAAAGCCACATATGACATATTAAAAGTCATATGTGGCTTGAATCATTATTTATTCAATGCTATTATTAAGATATCATTTCATTAAAATGCCCGTCAACTATATTAACTCAGCCTAAATTTATAAATCACATAATGTCATATCACAGTGCTTTATGAAACGCAGCAAATACTGTTTACCCACATATTAAACTTCGCCGCCCCCGAAATCTCTTTCAAGGGCGGCTTTGTTTTTACAGCTTGTTTATATCAAGCTCTTTTCGTATTTCTTCAAGCTTAAGGTCTGGGTCATCAGGAGATACGTCTATCCTGTAAACATCGACGCCGCCTTGCTCTGTTCCTATAAACTTAAATCCCGCATTATTGACCTTTTTCAGAAATTCCTCTTTATCTTCATTATACAACCAATTTGTCTCTAAAACGAGCCAGCCATTTTTTAAAAAGCCCATTATAGATGCCCCAACTCCCTTATAAACTGCGTGAGTTCTAATATCATATGCTTCTGTTATTTCGCTTTTGGGGACTTCTTTTTCGCAGCAAAAAATTTCCCGGCTTTTCATATAGTCCTCATCGTATGATAAAGAAAAACCGTTTTTTAAATCGTCTCTGCTGCCGGAAAGAAGCAGTATAGCATTTTTATTATCTATATCACCATTATAAATTAAATACTCAGCACCTTTATATATTGCGTATCTGCCATTTTTTATCATTCTCATCACTTTATATCCTCCAATCTGACAAAGCAGCCATTAACTTTAGAATGTTTTGGGTTAATTTGCCTGCTATCATAAATTGCAATCAATATTTCCTCACCATTCTGTGTAACAATATACAACTCTGCTTCGCCTTTTATATCATATACACCGAACTCATTATCTGCTGTTTTTAAGAACTCATATTCAGGTGTTACACAGTCCGTCTCCATTCCTCCTGACATACCATTTCCCGTAAACGGTAGATCTTCCGGCTTATATCCTTTACTAAACGTTTTGCCGTCAACCTGTACACCGTTCATTCCGTTGCCATACGGTACCTTCAAAGTATCCGGATTCGCCTTAAATGTTCACCCCAATATCAAACTTCGCCGCCCCCGAAATCTCTTTCAAGGGCGGCTTTGTTTTTTACAGCTTGTTTACTATAATTCTTATAAGTATTTTTCTATTTCTTTCTTAAACATAGTCCTGCCCTTTCCGGCTTTTAAATCATTCCAAGTTGCACAACCATAGTCTTCACCATAGTACTCATTCCAAAGCTGGTCGGAATTTTCTGCCCAAAGACCAACACCATACCAATTAGCAAAAAATCTTCCATCTTCTGAGATGTAAATATAGATATTTCCGTGATCTATTAATCCTACTCTTAATATTTTTTGACCAAACAACTCATGTACCATTTCTTCCAGTTCCCTATCTCTATGACCGCAACAATTAGCAACATTGATCAAACTTCTGTTAATTGAAGTTGTAGGATTTCCATTCTTATCCGTAACCAGTGATATATATTTATCTTGTATATCTAAATCACCATACTCTTCAAGAAATTTCCTTGCGGCAGGAAATAATTCACAGCCAAGCTTTGCATATCCTTTCTCATATTTAGTAAGGTCAATTTTTCTTCCCTCATACCATCCGGCTTTCCTAAGCTGCTGCTTTGCTATTTCTATTAACATATCACTTTTCTCCTTGTTCAGCTATTAATTCATCAAAAGTTTTTTCGCAATTGTAGCAAGGCTTCCAATATGCTCCATCTTCTATATTAATACATCTAAATGAGATATTCTTCCACTCAGCACCATTCATTATTGCCTGACGTACACTCCAAATCTCTGCACAATTCTCAACCTGCCAATTCTCTTGAAAGCTTGGCTTCTTTATTGATTGACCAGTCGAATCAAATATATTAGTGTATTTATTATTTTGGATTGCTTGATTTTTTGTATTACCAATAGCATCTCTTAATTTTACCATTTGATTCCTCCTGACATACCATTTCCGGTAAACGGTAGATCTTCCGGCTTATATCCTTTACTAAACGTTTTGCCGTCAACCTGTACACCGTTCATTCCGTTGCCATACGGTACTTTCAAAGTTTTCGTATTCACCTTAAATATTTACCCATATTAAACTTCGCCGCCCCCGAAATCTCTTTCAAGGGCGGCTTTGTTTTTACAGCTTACTTATATCAAGCTCTTTGCGTATTTCTTCAAGCTTAAGGTCAGGGTCATCAAGAGATACGTCTATTCCGTAAACATCGACACCTCCCTGTTCTCGCTCAATATACTTGAAACCTGCATTATTAACCTTTTTAAGAAATTCATTTTCATCTTCACCGTACAGGCAAGTTGTCCTCAAACCGATCCAGTTCTTTTTTAAGCAACCTATTATAGATGCCCCCACTCCCTTATAAACTGCGTGGGTTCTTATTTCGTATGCTTCTGTTATTTCACTTTTGGGAACATCTTTCTCACAGCAAAACCAATATTTTTCTATAAATTCTTGGCTGTAATCACATATAAATCCATTTTTTAAATCTGATTTATCACCCGACAGTATCTTCACCATACCTTTAGCAGTGTCTTTTGTGCTTTTCTTGTATAATCTATTTCTGTATTTAACGTATGTTCCACTTCTAATTATAATACTCATTATTTTATATCCTCCAATCTAACAAAAGAGCCTCTTTCCCCACTAGGACCTTCTACATAAATCGCCATCAATATTTCCTCACCATTCTGTGTAACAATATACAACTCTGCTTCGCCTTTTATATCATATACACCGAACTCATTATCTGCTGTTTTTAAGAACTCATATTCAGGTGTTACACAGTCCGTCTCCATTCCTCCTGACATACCATTTCCCGTAAACGGTAGATCTTCCGGCTTATATCCTTTACTAAACGTTTTGCCGTCAACCTGTACACCGTTCATTCCGTTGCCATACGGTACCTTCAAAGTATCCGGATTCGCCTTAAATGTTCACCCCAATATCAAACTTCGCCGCCCCCAAAATTCCTTTCAAGGGCGGCTTTGCTTTTACAGCCTGTTTACTATAATTTCTGTACTGAATTATAAGTATTTTTCAATTGGTTTTTTCCTCATAGTTCTAGCCTTACCTGCTTTCACATCATCCCACAATTCCCATCCATAGTCCTCACCATAGTATTCATTCCAAAGCTGATCTGAATTTTCTGCCCAAAGCCCATAATTATACCAATTAACAAAGAATCTTCCATCTTCGGAAATATATATATCTATATTTCCGTGATCTATTGCTCCTACCCTCAGTATTTTTTGGTGAAACAATTCATCAACCATTTTTTCAAGTTCTAAATCCCTGGGACAGCAACAATATGCAACATCAATTAAACTCCTGTTAATAACTATAAAATGGTCACCGTTCTCATACGTGGCTGTGGAAATATATTTATCCTGTATATCTAAATCACCATACTCTTCAAGAAAAATTCTTGCAGCCTGAAATAATTTGCAGCCAACTTCTGCATAAGCCTTTTCATATTTGGTAAGATCAATTTTTCGACCCTCATACCATCCAGCTTTTCTAAGTTGTTGTTTTGCTATATCAATTAACATTTTACTCTTCTCCTGACTTTAATAATTCACTAAAGGTTTTTTTGCAGTTTTCACACGGAGACCAGTTACGGTCCGTTTTTATATCGATACATTTGAATGAAATATTCTTCCATTCAGCGCCATTCATTATTGCCTGACGCACACTCCAAACCTCTGCACAGTTTTCTACTCGCCAAGTCTTTTGATAACTTGGTTTTTCTAATTCACTTTTACCAAATAAATCTGTGTATCTATTGTCTTTGACTGCTTTGTTTTTGGTAAGTTCGATTGCATCTCTTAATTTTGTCATTTGCTTTTCTACGCTTAACCTATTGATTCCTTTTTCATTGAAATAGCTATCAGGCAACTTATTTAGATATTCTTTTGACATTGACAAATTATAATAGTCGGTGTAATCTGTCATATTATTAAAAGCCTCCTCCCCATATTGGGATTTATACATATTATTCAGTATTTCATCAGCACCTGAAGATACTTCATCTGTACTAAGGAGCCTATTGTTTTTAAAATAGCTACCATTTACAGACATACCTCGTTTTAAAGGATCTGCACTGTCAAAAGCAACACACACCTTATTAACATCTTTTAAGCTTCCGTTATTTAGCACTCTCCGGTAAGATTCAAGCAGTTTTAGGTTTATGCTTTTTCCTATGCTTTCAGATGAAGAATCTAAAATATCGTGTATAAATCCGCTGCCAAATTCACTTGTTAAGGTAATTATATCATCAGAATATTTCAAATTCTTTAATACAACATCAACAAATTCTGTGCCATACACATTTATATTAGTTACAAACCGCTCGTCAGACTTCAGCAAAATGTCAACAAATTCTGCACCGTATCTGTCAATATAGCTGACCAAAATGTCGGTATGCGTCAAGGTGCTGCCTGTGGTACTAAGTATTTTTGCAGGGTTCTTGGGATCAGCCGCTTCCACAAACTTGCGTGCAAATTCTGTGGGGTTGTCCTTGCCCAATTTTAATATGTCATTCAAACGGGTGTATTCAAATATTCGCATAAGTCTGTTTGCTTTTGCATTATTCAAACTTGCGATTTTATCAAATACAGCCTCATTTTCCCTCAATATGCTTATTTTTGTTGTTTTTTCTCCAATACGAATTTCTTTGAATATTTCATTTTTTTCGCTTGGAATGTATGTTTGATAATTATCTATTTCGCCGCTTTCAGCAGGCTTTGTACCGTTCGTTTCGTAAAGCTTTTTATATACAGAATCGGCAGAAGACAGCTGTGTTTTGGGTTTGCTGAATGTATCCTTTACATTATTGGCAAAATCCTCTACCGATATCTGACCCATAGCAGTAACCGCAGCACCGCCTACAATCATGCCGAAAAATTCCCCGGAACCTTCAATATTGAATGAACCGTCGTCATTTACAAAGGAACTGTAAGTATCGCCGATTATCATTGAGCCCATGTCTCTGAACATCTCAAAGCCGCAAACAAAAAATGAACGCAGCGGACTTAATGATGACGGATATGTTCCGTATTTATTATAATATGCCTGCCTGTACAGATAGTCATACTCAAGAGTATCGGCACTCAAAGAAAACGCATGCGAAGCTATCATTGGCTTGAATGCTACAGCCATGATGCCGCCCTTTATACTTCCTCTTTTTATCGCATTGGGAAGGTCCAATATGTCCAGATATGTGCACGCAGCTTTTTTATACTGGAATTCCGGCATTCTGTCTCTGATGGTTTTAATAAAATCATTGCAAAACAGACTATCAACCGATGCCGAAACTATTTCTCCCAGAAAAGCTTCTTTATCTTTGGCATTATCTCTTACCGCATATGCAAAATCATATCCGTCAACTTCATTTACCATCTTTGCATAATCTATTGAGTTAGAACGGACATTGTACTTTATGGTGTAAATATCATGGAAGCTGTATTTGTCTTTGAGTTTTTCAACTGTCATTACCGAATAAAAAGTGGTGTCGATGATCGTATATCCTACGATATACGACGCTTGGGTCACATTTTCGATCTCCTTCAATTCAGCAGCAGTGATCGAATAATCATACATTAACAGCTTAAATTCCGGCAAGGACCTTACATTACTCAGGATATCCGCATAGGACAATGTACATATTGATAATTCATCGTCAGCCTTGGATATATCATCATATTTTACCAGCTTATATTCAACCAAATTCTCGAATAATTCGGGCATCATTGCATCATAGAGCGGTGTTCCGTCCAATGCGTCCGATATTCCGTCCTTATCTCCATTCTTGTCAGTAGGATCGGATCTGATAGGCAGAATATAAGAATCAAGCAGTGACCCGGGATTCCAAGCAGCTTCACCTGTGGCGTTTCTGTAGCGCTCCAAGCCATTTTCCACATAAAAATACTTATCGCCGAGAATATTAACTATCTGAGAATATGTCAGTAATTTTACATTATCCGGATCTGTATCATCTATCAGTGAACGGCGCACAGCGTAATTATCGAAATAATTTTCAAACATTATTTCCTGATAATCAGCCAGTCCGTCCTTATCGGTATCCATGAGCGGATTATACGGGTCAACTTTTTCGTTTTTTCTGTACCACTCATAATTCTGCTGCAGGGAAGCATTGAGCTGAACTGTTTTATATCCTGTTGCAATTATTGCCTTATAACCGTTTTTGACTTCTCCGCCATCAAAATAAATATGCGATATCATATTCGCTGACGAATTTTCATAATGATTGCCGCAAAATCCGCCAGTCATAAGGCACATATCTATGGCATATCCATAAATCTGATCGTCATATTTATCGCAGACAGCACTTATATTTATCGGAAGAGAGTTATCCTGAATATCATGCAGAGCGGTATAACCATCATCATTTTTGGACTGATAGAATACATTCTTTGACTTGAAAATACTGAAACAATATGTCTTTCTTCCCGAATACTTTGCTATACTATAGACGCTGTTTATCGCATCTGATATATTACAGTTGCTGCCATCTGAAACAAGTTCTGAGGCTTTTGCAAGAGCGTCGTATATATCATCTATATCAGTAAAATATTCTGTATTATCATTTGGGGCAACGCCCTTGATATCCGACATTCTAAGCACACGGTATGCTTTTCCGTTCTCAAGCGACGCCTTCACAGAAAACATCAGAACTATTTTTATACGTGCATTCGGTGATTTTATAAGTACCGTATCAGCAGTTTCTATTATATTTTTTTGAATTACAGCATATTCATCAGGATCAACCACATTTCTGCAGTCTATCATGAATACTACATCAAAATTATCAATGACTTTAGTTTTTTCATCCGGAGCCGATGCTTTAGCATTGTACTTCTCGACAGAACAGCTTATGTATCCGTTCTCATCACTCATGTTTTGAGACATAGCTTCGCTGTCCTCAGCCTCAGCACTTTTATTAAGAGCTGAATCAAGGTTATCGGCAAATATCTCCATGTCCATAAGGCAGAATGTACCCATTCTGTCTGTTTTGGTATAAACAGTATTAGTGGCAGCATCATGGAATGTTTCTACCGGCAATAGCATATTTACGTCTTCAATGAACATAAATACATTAAGGCGCTTTATTCCATCAAACTCATTGCCTGTTTCAGCGTATGTACCGAGAGTGTTATTCACTATGGAATTGTCAAGCTCAAACTTAACCGTTACCTCTTCAACAGTCAACCCCTCTGTATATGCAAATTCAGGGGCAACACCAATAATGGCACTGTTTGCGATTGCATCGGAATATCCGCTTTTACGGGCATAGACATTATTTTCCGCCACACCTGCTGCTTCCATCTCAAGTGAAACCCTAAAAGGATTGTCCTCAGTTTCATTTATAGCTGAAAGCACCTCTGAATCTGCGGAAACTGTCTGCGTGAAAGTACGCTCACAGTCAGGTGTGCCATTGGTAGAACCGTTATTCGGATCAAGTCCGAGAGCGATTTCGTCACCATCTGAAATGCCATCATCATCAGTATCATATTTCAGTGGATCGGTACCGTGAATATTTACCTCATCACCATCAGTCAGACCGTCTCCGTCAGTATCAGCATTGTGCGGATCTGTTCCAAGCTCACATTCCTTTAAATTGGAAAGCCCGTCATTATCCTGATCCTCATCGCCGTCATTGACACCATTATCATCACTGTCAGCTTTGAGAGGATCTGTACCCAGGTAGAATACCTCGTAACCGTCGGTCAGACCGTCTCCGTCTGTATCCGGATCATTCTTGTCCGTTCCGAGAATATCCTCATAATAGTCGGGAAGTCCGTCCGAATCGCTGTCAAGCTCATAATCAATATCATCATCAAAATCAGGATATTCAAGAGCACTTTTCCCTACCACAACAGCTGTAAGCACAAAATTTTCAGCACTTGCATTCTCCGTTGCGGATTTATCAGCCGAAAAGCCAAATGACGCACTTTCCCCTGCCAATATAGGAGTTGTCCAAAGCTGGTTTGCTACTTCATAACTTCTGTTTTCGCTCGTGAACAGCTTTGCATCCCAGATATTGTTTATATCAAAATTGCTGTCGAAACTCAGGGTCCATGCTTCAATAGGCTCATCTGAAGTATTGGTAATATTTATCTCACCATTAAATCCCGTGTACCAGTCACTTGTAACATTGAAATCAACTTCATAGCCTGATTTTACATCTATCCTGCGGCTGCAAAGTTCAATATCCTCGGGAATAACAGTTTCTTCGCCTTTTACGATATATCCATAATTTGCAGACTGTCCCGGTTCGATCTCATAGTTATAACCGTTATTTTTGATAATTGTATATTCTTCCGAGCTGTCATACACTTTGGAATTCCAAAGGCTATATACCTCTCCTCCGACATCATACTTAAGTGCCCAGTTAAGGATAGATTCCTCACCTGTATTCTTGATTGAAACTTCAACACTGCGATTGTTATCCCATTCACTGCCTATACGATATGTAACGGTGTATCCGTCTTTTTCATATATTCTGCTTTCAGCTGTCAATGCAAACGCATCACCGGGAAGTATAGAAATAATATTTAATGCCATTACTGCTGACAGCAAACCTGATATTATTCTTTTTTTCATCTCTGTACCTCAGTCTCATTTGCTTCAATCAAAGGTTTATTATTATTTTCAGGTAAGGATTTCATATATTCAAGTGTGATCTCAGCAACATCATGATAAAAATCCTTAGGAAAAACATATGAGAAATAGCTTTGTATAATTGACGCTATTACTACTAACATAACCGCTGTATATCCTATAGCTGCTCCCCAAACATTATTTTCCGGAACAATCAGCTGAGATAAATATAACGATACTACGCCCAGTGATAAAGGCATAAACACCTCTATTCCTCTGTTTTCCAATTTTTCCTGATACAGGCACAAATGGAGAAAGTTTTCAAGTGTACGCATATTCATGCCATCAAGATTTTCAATTATATGTTTTTTCCAATCCAGATAATTTTTATATTTCCTGTTTCTCTTATTTTTACAGAGTGCTGTGTATTCCTTTATTTCTTGCTTATAATCAAAACCATATATATTGTCTTTTTTCATAATATCCTCCATTTTACTTAATAAATATATTCATCATCTTTACGGCCTGTTACGGTATATCTTCCTGTTATACATTGTCCCGGCTTCAGTTCACGACTATCAATAAAATCATTTTCGCCATAAAGTGCAGGCAGAAACTCCTCATTATCTTTTTCATCATGATCGCCCTTGTTCCAGAAAATGTATTCAATCAAACCACTTGGATATTCAATAAGAATATCGTAAGCATTTAAAAAGCTGTCACTTAGTTTGCTAAAATCCAATTTGACGTTATTTATTGTCTTATCAGATATATTGGTAACTGTGAATTCCACATTCCATTCGTTCTCAGCTTCAGAAATAGTTTTAAAACTAATGCTTAAAGCATCTGATCCATTTACAACCAACGGCTCATCTGTTTTAAATTCAACTGTTATTTCCTCATCGAATGGCATGAGCTTACCTGTAAATTGAGCTGTAAGGTCATAACTGCCTACCTTGTCTCCTCTAAGTATCCAGCTCGCACACTTTTGACCTTTACCGTAAATTGTTCCCATATCATTTATGTGCTTTTCTCCTCTTGCAGTATCTGCCAAAGACAATCCATCAGGAACACTTAGCATAGCTGAAGCATTTTCTATACTGAACTCTTCATCCGCATTATTTATTATTGAGAGCTGAACATCATAAAATTCTTTAAGCCATGTTGCATTTGCCTCAACAGTCATAACAGCAACATAAACCGCCGGTTTTCTATCCCAGTAATAATTTTCAGAAGAGCCTGTAAATGTCTTTACATAAACATTTCTGCTTCCGCTGCTGTAGCTGTAATCACTGTTGATATTTCCCGATGAACCTCTTCCGACTATATTACCTGCATTATTTATATAAATTACTTCTCTTTTATATATGTCGTAATGTACATCGTATTTGATGTCAATGCTGTATTCATATACATTCTGATTTTCAGGATCATTTATGTCAATCCCGAGTGACTTGATTTCATTAAAATCAAGCTCCTTAACAGAAATATTACCCGTAACGACATTTTGCTTCTTTAAGCTGACATATTCATTTGACTTCCTATCTTCCGATGATATTGTTATCATTTGTGGAAGATATCCATTTTGATAAATATAAATATTAAAGCTCCCGTCCGGATATACAAAATCATAACATCCTGATGAATCAGACATAGCATCAAGTTTTTCAGGCAGTGATTCACAGTAAATACGTGCATTGGGTATATACATACCATTAGAATCAGTTATTTTTATCCTTGTACAGCTATAGTCTTCGGGATAAACTTTTACTTTCATTTGAGCTGTATCAAAGTTTCCTGCGCTATCATAAACCGTAAGGCTAACATTGTAGTCACCTTCTGAATTATATGTATGCTTGACTTTCGCCTCATCAGATACAGTGCCATCGCCAAAATCCCAATAATACTTCTCAACATAATGGTTGTCATACGATGCAGTGCCATCAAACGATACCGCTTTACCTGCAATTCCAAAAACGCCTTCTCCGGGAACAGATGTCGGTGCACTGCTGTCCTCATATGTCGGAACAACAGATACAATATTACCTTCAACAATATTTCCCCTAATATCACAGGCATCAACCCTGTAATAATACGTTTTTCCAGCATCTGCCGTTGCATCCGTAAAATGGGCTTCTTTAATTCGTCCAATAACCTTAAACGAGTCTTCTCTCGGAGCTTTGCGATAGACAATATATCCTGCAAGTTCGGTTGTATCGGTCATACTCCAAGTCAAATCAGCTCCCCAACCTATAGGCACTGCTGATAATACCGGTGATGATAATGTACATTTTCTGTAATCATATGTTGCATTGACATAATCACTGATATTTCCAACTGAATCAGATACTTTGAAGCGCATATCATAACGTCCATCTGTAAGGTCAGTTGTATTAAGTGAAAATGAAACAACAGAAGCATAAGAGTCTAATTTTTCTGAACGAACCTCTGACCAATTTTCATCTGTAGTCTTTTTTATTTCGGCGGTAAGCTTGCCAAGCCTGAAATTATCCGAACACGAAACATTTATTGTAGGATTTTCTCCTATTTTACTGCCCTCAACCGGGCTTATACTATGTATAACGGGTTTTATTTTGTCGTCGGAAATACATTTCATTACTTCCTCAGACAGCATACTTTCATTTCCCACATCATCAATGGCGGAAACTGCATAATAATACTGGGTACCAAGCTCAATATTGCAGTCGATATAATTCCAATATTTATAATTATCCACAGCAAGAGTATAATCAGCTTCATCATTCTCTCTACGGTAAATCTTGAAATATTCAATATCTGTATCAGATTCGAAAGTATCCCATTTCAGCTCCAGTGAACCATTTTCTGTATTGACCGTAAGGTCGTAAGGAGTTTTAGGTGCAGTATTATCTACAGTTATACTGAATACAGGAGAATTTTCTGCGTTACTTTTATTTCCCGATACATCCTCAGCATACGCACGAAGATAAAGGGCTCCATCCGAACATTCTGTCAAGTCAATAGAGCCAATCACATTTGCCTCTATTTTTCCTCCTGCATTTATTTCCATTACATCTGACCACATTCTATTATCAGAAGATGTCTGAACATAAATTGCAGCAACAGCCTGATTATCCTTTACAGAAACAGATATTGGTACGGCCTTAGAATATTTTCTCTTTGCCGCATAAACAGAAATCACTTCAGGGGCTGTGCTGTCTTCTCCGGTATATACAGATATTTCATTGCTTGCTTCTGATTTGTTGCCTGCTGCATCATAAGCAACAACATAATATGTATAGTTTGAATCTATTGAAACATTTGTATCAACATAACTATTGGCAGCAACTGTTTTTACAAGCACATTATTCCTGTAAATACTGTAAAAAACTACATCAACATTGTCCGTTCCTGTCCATTCCAGAGAGATATAACTGTCACCGACTTTACTGAGAGTCAGAGCAGGCTTTGCGGGGGCTTCGTTATCAACAGTGACCTTTTGACTTGCCGTTGATACATTACCATCATTATCAACAGCTTCAACATAGTATGTGTAAAGCCCTGCAAAAGCATTTTTATCAGTATAAGCTGTACCCTCGGTCTTGGCAATAAGAACCCCGTTGCGGTAAATGTTGTACTCAACTACCTTAACATTGTCGCTTGATGCGATCCATGAAAGATAAATAGTACTATCACCCTTAACTACCGCTGTAAGATTTGCAGGCTGTGTAGGGGCATATTCATCAGCATCTGTCGCTGCCTCTATAATATCGCTCTTTTCGGACATATTTCCATCAATGTCACATGCAATAACGTAATACAGATGCTGTGAAAGTGACTTCAACCCTGTATCAACATAATATAAATTTCTGGTGGAACCTATCCGCTCTCCATCACGATAAATATAATAGCAGTAAATTCCTGACTCATCTTCTGATTCATTCCATGTGATTTTTATAGACGTAGAAGTAGAACGTTCAATATGGAGATTTGTAGGAGAAGTAGGCGGCTTATCATCGGGCTTCTTCTCCAATAGCTCATTCCAAAGTGGCGTTCTGCTGAAAATATAACCTGTTTCAAGAGATTTGGTTATTTCCAGTACATTAAACTTTGATATTTCTGATTCAAAATTTACTTTTTGGACACCTCTGCCGCTCAGTATCACCTTATGATCTCCGCTCGGTGCGAAATTATTACTATAGCCGTAGTATGCTTTCTTTTGCTCAAAGTTACCCTTTACTTCAATTATTCCGTCTGTAAGTGTGCTTGCATAGTATGAATACGCAAGAAAATCTCCGTTTACACAGATATAGTCCTCTGCCTTATTCATTGTGAGGCTGCCGTTTCCATAGCTTCCGTTTGTACTGCTCATGTTGAAATTGCCGCTGACATTCAGTCTGTGCCCATCCGGCTTGAATGTGCCGCCTGTAAGATATACAGCTCCATCTATTGTAAGATCATCGCTTAATGTGTATCCTTCAACAAAATTTGCCGTATTGCTCCATGCTCCGTCTGCAAATTTCGTTGTTGAGCATATATACAGATTAGTTACATTGGTAATTATTGAATCGGTATTGTATAATGCTCCGATAACATATACATCCTCTGCAAAATCTATGCCTTCTGCAGATGTATTCGCAATCCTGAGATCATTAAGCCTCGAATTCTCCTTGCTATTATTATATATATTTACCGTCTGCTTCTGTGTTCCATTCAGAACTACCGTATGTGTTCCTGTTGTATGGAAGCTGTACCTGTTTGCACCATTATTCTGTACAAGATCTCCGCCTATTTCAAGTGTTCCTGCAGTAAGCTTTTCTCCGTGATCGGCTGTTGACTGCATAACAAAGCTGCCGAGTACCTTTACGGTATCAGCTTCATTTGTCATATTAAGCACTCCTGTGCTGTTGCCGTATGTGCTTCCGCTGAGTGACTGTACACGGTAATCTCCCTGTACCTCAAGCTCTCCTCCATTTACAAGCACTATTCCGCCTGACTGAACAAGATCTCCCGTTACAACAAGCTTATGTCCGTTAAGATCAAGTGTTCCCCTTGAAAGAAACAGGTCCCCCTCTATGGTTTCATCTGCTTCCAACACCCAGCCCGAACGTTCTCCGTTCGCAAAGCTTGCATTGCAGCCATTATCAATAAATTCAGTTATTGTCACAGGTGTTGAGAACACTACGCCTTCCTCTGAAAAATTCTGAAGCTCAAGAATATTAAATCCCGATTCCATTCTGGCAAAGCTTACTGTCTGCTGTCTTTCTCCGCTCAGTATTACCTTATGATCTCCGCTCGGTGCGAAATTATTACTATAGCCGTAGTATGCTTTCTTTTGCTCAAAGTTACCCTTTACTTCAATTATTCCGTCTGTAAGTGTGCTTGCATAGTATGAATACGCAAGAAAATCTCCGTTTACACAGATATAGTCCTCTGCCTTATTCATTGTAAGACTGCAGTTTCCATAGCTTCCGTTTGTACTGCTCATGTTGAAATTGCCGCTGACATATAACTTGCCTTGATCAACATATAAAGTTGAGGATGTCAAATAGACATTTCCTTTAACCGTAAGCGTATATCCATTAAGTTTTAAATTACCACCGTTAATGTTTAAATCAGCCACCGTCTTATTTGATGTTAATACTGTATCTGATGCAACATTCCAATCTGTGTATTCATAAATAGTTTGACTGGATCCAATAAGTTTGTCCTCCTCATCATATGCCCTGACAGCTATGCTATATTCACACCCACTTGTCAATCCGTTGATAGTATATGTGCATTCTGAAATTTTACCTGATTCTAAGCCATTGCATACAGCTGTATAATATGATACTTTATCATTATTGAATCCAGTCCACGATATTGTAATGCTTGTATCAGTTTCAGATATTTTTTTAACAGCAACATCCTCATTGGACATCAGCATTACGCCATTATCTTCATCATCTTCAGAATATCCCAAAGTCACGTTTTTATTTTTACTTTCATCTATTGCATTTACAGGAGACACTGACACTGCTATTGCCGCCGCCAATGCAGTTGCTACAACCTTTTTACCTTCCATTAACATTCCTCCATCTAATTAACCATATCAATTAACGCAAAAAACGCCAGTACAGCCCAGTAACCGGCTACACATAGCTTATAAACATTATTTATAATGCTACGTTATAACACATTCTAATTATAATTTTCTCTCAAATCATTGCTTGTTCCCCCATGATTATTGATATACAAAACACTTATACTACACGAATAGCATATTTCCAAAATATAAAATGTGTTGTGTATTTTATTTACACATAATAAAACATTAAAATTGACAAATTGTAACACATATTTCTATAAACTCTACACATTCCACAAATAGTCGTCTATAAATATGCACATAATAAACAAAGCCTTATATGACAAATTAACTGTCATATAAGGCTTAATATATTTTTGAAATCTATTATGATGACCAATACTTTTAAATAGTCCTCTTAATCATTTTTCCAAAGCGCTCCTCCTGTCTAATTTGCAACTATCAAATTTCCACTTGGATCAGTATCCATTAAATGCAACACACTGTAGTAGTGTCCATATACCTCGCACGGAGATAGTAAAGTCCTGTTACAGGGTCAAACTGTTCGCCGCAGAAAAGGAAGTCATTCTTTGTACTGCCAACACTGCTAATAAGGTTGCCAAATGCGTCATAGACGTACTTGTCCGTAACCTTGCCACTTTCGTCAGTAAGCGCACGCACAGAGCCGTGTCCGTCATAGACATAGTAAGACTTTTTACCGTCACGTTCCTGAGAAATAAGCTCATTGCCACGGGTATAGTAACACTTTTCCGTGTTGTCAAAATTCATTTCAGCAAGAACTTATGTCAGCGAAAATTGTCATTAAAAACATTTTAATACTCAGTAACTTCGTCTCTTCTGTGTGTTGTCTTAGCTGCGTAATCATAAGTATAAGCCTCAATAACAAGTAAACCATTCTGAACAGTATTTTGAGTGCGTGGATAAAAAGATTATAATATCATTTTCAAATCTATTAAAATCCAATTTACTTTTTCGGCTTACATGCTTAATAGATTCCAAAATACAGTTTAGCATTAACTTACACTTTCCCTGATCACCAGAAGAAACAAATGAATTATAATCTATTCTCTTCCATATGGTAACCATAGAATACTTAAAATCATATTTAACTTCCTCCTTCCATTTATTAATTTCACTCTCAGGGGCAACGATAGGACATATGCCTATTATATTCACCTTATCACTATACGATTTATCCTTTACAAACAATCGGATATCTTTGCACAAATTATATACAGCATCATTAACACCGTATATGCTACTATAATAAGCGGGGGAATTAATATTAATATCCATACATATTACCATCCATTCTTTGATCTTACTTCAGGTGGATATTCACCATATTTATATTTAAAATAATTATTCATATCATATTGCCAATAATGAATCTCTTCCTTTGAACCAGATAACAAAATTTTCATTTCAGCATTGATGCTGTTTAAATATGCTTTTGAATATCTGCTATTGGGCATTGTTGTCTCACCGAACTTTAAAATTTCTCCTGTTGACTTATCCACAAGTACATAACCATAATTGGTTCTCGGACAATTCATATCGTTTCCATGAATATGATCTTGAACAATACTATCATTTAAAAAGCTTTGATTATAAGCCTTCCACGCTTTACTCATTTCCGCTTTATTATATTTGCCTCTATTTGCATGCTGAAATTCATTCCATGTCATTCTTTTTTGTGGAGTTGAATTTTCATCAACAGCAGATTCACTTGAACCACATATTGATACATTTGCCAAACTAATAGTAGTAAATCCAGTAATCAAATAGAACAAGCAGAAAAACCATGAACATATTGCAATGTCCCACTGCCCGGCAGCTGCAGCATTCTGGCCGTCTATATAACAACCATATGCAAGACTAAAATTAATCGAAACCGCCACACCTGCAATTATGCCATACGCAATAAATGTTGCGGCACAAATTCCAAAAAGAGCGCCAAAAATTACACCATTCAATATATTGGCTAAATTCTGCATAGGTGATAAATCGGATTTAAATTCGCCTGTAGTCACCAAGTTGCGAATAATGCTGACTGCATTGGGCACGATCAATCCTGAAAGTGCTCCTATTACAGCTCCTCTTACCGCCAAACCAGCCATCGACATATATCCACTCGGATCAGAGTAAGTCACAGGATTACTATTTGCGTATAAATACTTATGCAAGCTAACAGGATCACTAATTGAACCCGCATAGCTATCCTGCGAAATAAACCTGCCTGTAGAGGTGTCCATATACCTCGCACGGAGATAATACAATCCCGTAGTCTCGTCAAACTGCTCGCCGCAATAGCGATAGCAATTCTTAGTAGAACCCTTAGATTTCAGCAAGTTACCAAAAGCATCATAGCAATATGTATCGGTAACAACACCACTTTCGTTTGCAAATCCAACAACAGAGCCATGTCCGTCATAAAGATATACAGACACATTGCCGTCACGTTCCTGCGAAACAAGGTCAGCGCCGATGGTATAGTATGCCTGCACCGAACCCTCAGACCCCATCTCTGCAAGAACATTTGTCAAAGAAGAGTTGTCATTCAGGTATTTTACATACTCAGCAACTCCGTCACTTCTGTGAGTAGCCTTACTTGTTCGGTTGCCCTGATAGTCATATGTATAGCTTTCCTCAGTAACAAGCACGCCGTTCTGAACAGTAGCCCTTACAAGCTTGTTTTCTGCGTTGTATTCATAGAGTGCAGACTGTACAGAGCCAATAACCCTTATAAGATTTCCGTTAAGGTCGTACTCATAAGAAGTATTGCTGTCAGAAACAAGCTGATTCAGAGCGTTGTAAACATATGCAGTCTCAGCACCATTTTCGGTTTTCAAGATACGGTTGCTTACGTTGTCATAAGCATAGGTATAGACAGTTACTTTCTCGCCCTCAGTGATTTTCTCACTCGTAAGGCGGTACAGAGAATCGTAAGTGTATTCGACAGAGCGATTAAGTTCAGTAACGCTCTTGCGCTCCCCTGCTGCGCCGAGAGTATAAACATATTGTACTACAACATTATCCTTGTTGTCAACAGTTTTTTCACAAATAAGTCTGTTGAGCAGGTCATATTCATATGTGGTAGTAAAACCATTGGCATAATGAACAGCGGTGCGGTTTCCGTTTGCATCATACTCATAAACGGTTGCATAACCATTGCGGTCAACAACTCTTGTCATGCGGTCAAGCAGATCATATTCGTAAGATGTTGAACCGAAAGGTGTTGTGACCTTTGTAAGCCTGCAAGCGTTATCATAAGAATAGCTTACATAATTTCCGTCGGGATAGTCCACTCTCGTCAGACCGTCCATATTATCATAAGCGAATGATGTAACACCCGAACTATCGGTAACTGTGGAAATTTTTCCGTCAGTGGTGTAAGCAAAGCTTACCGTGCCGTCGGGTGTTGTTTTACTTGAAACCCTGTCAAGACTGTCGTATGTATAGCTTGTAACATTGCCCGCATAATCGGTAGAGGTCAGAACATTTCCGCTCTTGTCGTAGGTCGTATATGCCGAACCGCCCAGAGCATTTGTGGTCTTTACAACTCTGCCGAAATCATCATATGCGTATGCGGTGACATTGTCGTTTCCGTCGGTAACAGAGGTCATATTGCCCACTTCGTCATAGGTGTAGCTTGTGGAAACACCCTGCGCATTGGTCACACGAACAAGTCTGTCCGCACCGTCATATACATAATATGTGTTGTAGCCGTGCTGGTCGGTCTGACGGGTAACACGTCCTCTTGCATCATAAACAGAGGACACACTTGTGCCGTTGGGATATGTGGTCTTAATGCGGTTGCCGTTGTCATCATAGCTGTAAGTATATGTCCTGCCCATAGGGTCGGTCATGCTTTCAAGCTGTGATTTTGCGTTGTAGAAGAACGTTGTGCGATTGCCCAGTGCGTCAACGATAGCCGTATTTCTGCCTATCTTGTCATACTCATAATAGGTTACACCGCCGCTTGCACTTGTTTCGGAAATGAGATTGTAGTTTGCGTCATAGGTGTAAGTCACCCTTGCGCCGTTGGGGTATGTCTTGGCAGTCAGATTTCCCACCTTGTCATAGGTCATAGTGACAGTTCTGCCCATACGGTCGGTTGCGGACAGATTATTGCCCTCACGGTCATATGTAAAGGCTTCTGTGGTGTTGTCGGGATAGGTTATCTTCACAAGATTGCCGAAATCGTCATAATCATAGGAAGTTTTTCTGCCCTTTTCATCTGTTGCGGAGGACACCTTGCCCATGCTGTTGTATTCGGTGGCTGTGACATTGCCCTCGCTGTCGATTATCTTGATAAGATTGCCCGAAGCATCATAGAAATAATTCTCGGTAACGCTTTTTACGCCCTCCTCGGAGGTGTAAGTCAGAGTTTTTGATGTACAGTTGCCGTCGGCATCATATGCGAACTGGGTTGTTGTTCCTGCGCCGTTTGTTGCGGAAATAACATTGCCATTGCTGTCATAGGTCATATTCATATACGAGCCTATTTCATCGGTAACAGAGGTCAGCTGACCCTTGCTGTCATAGGAATAATCAATGACATTGCCCAGAGCGTCGGTGGTGGATGTTGTATTGCCCTTGTCATCATATGCAACAGTTATGGTGCTGATGCCCATTGCATTGATAGAAGTCAGCTGTCCCTTGGAGTTGTAGCTGTTATTAACAGTATGACCCTCTGCATCGGTGAGAGTGAGCAGATCACCGCTTTCGCTGTAGCCATAGTCGGTTACATTGCCAAGAGCATCGACAGTCTTGTCAAGATTGCCGTTTGAATCATACGAATTATTGACGGTATTGCCGTTGGGGTCGGTCTGAGAAAGCACATTTCCGTTATCATCGTAAACATAAAGAGTTACATTACCGTTTCTGTCGGTAATTACCTCCTGCCTGCCGTCAATGTCATGGTCATATGCGATCTCATTACCGTCACTGTTGATAGTCTTGATAAGTCTGCCGCTGTCATCGTAAATATTTCTTGAAACACTTACTCCTCGGGGGTCAATGATGTTCGTGATGTAATGAGCGTCATACTCAAACCTTGTCACATAGCCGCTTACGTCCTTGACTGCGGTAAGGTCGCCGTTATTGTCATAGGTGTATTCGACTGTTTTGCCTGTGGGAGATACAATACTTGCTATCTTCCAACTCCCACGTATTTTCAAATTCCTGCGTATGGCCTCTCGGCACCAAAAGCATGCGTTTTCACATTTCTTCAAAAAGGGAGAATCCCTGACTCACTTAGTCATAAAGCATCACTCCTACTTAAAAGATTTTCCTGTTCTGACGTATGCAATGAACGGGGCTGTGGGTATTCTGTATATCTTTCCCACCCTTTGTATCGGAAACAATTCCGAATATTCATCTGCTCTTTTTCTGAGCGTTGACGGTGAGATGCCCAGTACGGCTGCCGCCTCCGATGTGCTCAGAAAGTTTTGGGTTGATTTTTCTATCTCCTCTAAGCTTTTGTTCTCCAAATGATCACCTGCCTTTCTGCGGAAATATTTCTTGAATCTTTGTGATAAGTATGGTATAATCTATTTAACGGGCATAAGCTGCTCGACAAATCGGGATTTATGGTGGCATTATGAAAAAAACAATTGTTAAGCTGATACTTTCATTTACAGCTTTTTTAGCCGCTAATATGTGGCTTATGTTTAAGGCAGCTGCTAAAGGCAGTGCTGACTATTTCTTCTCTCCAGTAGTAGAGGAAACCATTTTATTTATCCTTTTACAGCTATTTGTCATAGTCATTTACTTTATTCGTCCTCTCACAACAAAAAGGTCACAGTTAATCTATTGGTGTGTTTCCGAAGCGTTTGTTCTTATTACTGTTTTCTTTTGGGGGATATTTATTGTTGGACCTATATGGCTTCAATAATATAAATTCCAATTTATCGAGCAGTTCATAATCACAGCACTTTAAAGGGTGCTCTGATTTTTTATGCCATAAAGTTTGCACAAAGTCACCTGCCTGCAAATCTCCAAAACCAATGCAACAATAAAAAGTTCAATCATACTCCCCACCTCAAACCAATCCCACAAGCTGATTGTACTCCTCAATTTTCCAGCGTTTCAGCCAGTCCCATAAGCAAACCTTCATGTATGCTGCCTTGTTGCGAATGCTGCTTTCCGTTTTTTCTCTCAGTATTTTCTTCCATTCGTACTGAAAGCTGAGAATGAAATCATAAAGCGAATTTTCTCGGATAAGACTGTTCAGCGTATCAAGAACTTCCTTGTAGCCGATGATCTGCCCGTTGAACCTTAAACTGTCAGCCATAATAAACTCAGTCAGCATTTTCAACGTTATGTCTATGAAATTCTTGTTAGACATCGGCTTCATATCATCGTCAAAGGCATAATTGCTGTATGCCGAAAGATACTGCAAAGCCGTAAGAACATAGCCTCTGTCACTTCGTAATGATTCGGGAATATGAAGAGTTTTCGTCCTGCGTTCTTCCTCGTCAACATATATCAAGTCCATTTCGGAAGTCGGGTCACGGGTGTAGATATAATGCCAGTCATCAATGTCAAGCCCCATAGCCGAGAGAATTTCAAGAAAAGATAATTTGCTTTCCGCTTTCATTCCGTCATTCAAAAACTTTTCATCGCACGCATGCGGAGAGAATGAAAGATTTGAAAAACAATTACTTTGATTTTTATTATCTTTAGTTTTACCCCGTGCTTCGGATGACCTTGTTCCCCAGTAGTCAGCGGAACAAGCATTTTCGGCAGAAATATCACCGCTGTTACCGATGAACCGAGCGGAATCGGTATCATCAGCGCCTGAAACGGAATTCAGGTTCGTTACAGCCTTGGACTTTTCATCGCCGGGACCGCTCTGAACGGAATCAGAAGCTGTTACCTCTACAAGACGATGCTTTCTGTTGTATCTGCGCTTCTTTCTCTTTTCAAGCTCTTCATCATACTTCAGTGCAATGGCTTCCTGAGCTTCTTCGCCCGATCTCAACAGAGATGCAAGCTTATCCGCATCGGGAATTATCCTGAAATATCTTTTGGCAGGCAAGCCTTTAAGCTCCGATTCAATAAGACCGTGCTTGATGAGATGACGTATGGCGGTTTTCTGTGCATCTTCCGCATAACCGCTGCTAAGGTGAAGATCCTTTACGGTTGAATAGAACCAGCCGCCCTCCGTGAGCTTACCGAGATTATTGTAATAGACGTGTTTGGCAATAAGGCAGTTATATATCTCTGCTTCTGCATTGCCGATAGCGAAAGACAGCAGCCTGTTCCTTGAAACCGTATTGGTCGGATTAAGCACCTCAAGCAAAGAAGTTATGAGGTATTGCATTCATATCACCTGTCTTTCCCGCAAACATTCCGAAAGGTCAGTTTTATTGATGAGCATAACAGTTTCGCTTCTTGCAGCGGAAGCCATTGCCGATGAACACAGGCATTCGCACTGTATATCGGGAATAGTCATATCCATAACATACGCTTTCATCATTTCACCGACTGTTTCTCCGTCGATACTACTTCCGTATGCCCTGAGATCATCAACACAATCGGTGAATATCGCTCCAAACAAAGTCTTGCTGACATCATATACATCACTGCGCTGTGCTACGCTCTTGGGAATATATATTGTATCATCACTAAGTATTTTAAGAATATCATCTATTATATAATTTTCCATTTTTAGTCTCCTTTTCGGAGCAACAAAAAAAGCCTCCGTACGCATACAAAATGTACGCATACGGAGGCTTGACCTTCCATATTTCAAATAAATACAATAAAACTGTATAAAACGACACTAACCATCGTTCAAAGGAAGAGATTCACAAATATCACTCTCTATACCTTTTCTCGATGGTTAGTGCTTAGAATTGCTTGGCTCCCCAAGCTGGACTCGAACCAGCGACATCATGATTAACAGTCATGCGCTCTACCGACTGAGCTATTGAGGAATATGGTATATATGATAAGAGCCGGCGCAGCCCTATTTTCCCGAGACGTCACCATCTGAGTATCTTCGGCGTGTATGAGCTTAACTTCTGTGTTCGGAATGGGAACAGGTGGA
>ERZ860322.533-NODE-533-length-27683-cov-5.097691_pt1 | contig 27683 bp, 26 predicted proteins | sample MGYA00509979_ERZ860322 | MGnify/ENA primary metagenome ERZ860322 (study PRJEB30046, sample SAMN00715217) | human gut metagenome | study: EMG produced TPA metagenomics assembly of the A metagenome-wide association study of gut microbiota in type 2...
GGCTAAGCCGGGAAGCGTTTCCTCCGCAATCTGCATAATCTGAGGATGCATTCCATCATACAGCTCAAAGAACTGATCCTGCGCGGCGCCATCCCAAGACTCCTCAAGGCTCTGGACGAGTTTCTGTATTTCTTCAAAAATCGCCTTAGCCTCTTCTGCCTTTCCCTTTATTGATGATGATACTTCTTTCATCTCAGAGGGGGTAAGTAAAATACGTTCTGCCATTTATTTTCGCCTCCTTTCAAATACCGGTTATATTGAATGGACAAAATCCAGTCAATCAAATCAATCACGCATACGGTCGAGAATCTGCGTTTTTACCTCTCCGGATAAATTGTCAAATTCGTTTGCCGCATTGGAAAGCTCCTCCTTCATAAAATGGAGCATCTTTTGACAATTTTCCAGACTTTTTTTCCACTGAGTATCATACTTGCTAAAGTAAGCCGAACTTGCGCCCGATTTCCAATCCGAGTCCTTTAAGATATTGATCGCTTCATCGATTTTGCTAATTGTGTTTGCGAGCTTAGTGTCAAGCTCGCCGTATTTATTGGCCCCGTCACGCAGCTCATCGGGGTTGACGCGAAGCTTATTTGCCATTTACTGCGCCTCCAAAATCTGTGAAACAAGCTCCGACTGCTCACCGGCAAGTCTTGTCTCCTCAGCAGCCTTATCTTTATTGCCCAATGCTTCATACACCTGAGCTTTAATAAGGTGCGCCGCAGAAAACTCATCCGCAACGCTGAGAACATAATCGGTCATTTCCAAGCATTCTTCATACCTGTTCAAGTCAAACAGGGCAAGTGCCCTAAAGATATACAAGTCGAGCATCATCGGATTTAATGTGCAGGCAAAGCGGAGTTTTTCGTTTGCCTCTTCAAGCGCTTTTTGTGCCTGTTCGTTTCTGTCGAGTTTTTTTAGTGAGAGACCTCTGTAATAAAGCGCCGAATAATACACTGCAGTATCTTCTTCCGAGCTGATGATTTTTTCAGATACCTCAAGCGCTTTGTCAAATTTCTCCTGTGCAATGTAGATATTTAATAGCAGATAATAGGCCTCTTGGTTATATTCGGATTCAACCACAACCTCGAGCAAAGAGCTTGCTTCATCCGGCTTTGCCATGCTCAGCAAGACCTCTGATTTTTCAATGCAAAATTCAACGGGCACCTCTTCCATATCGTCTATAGCCTTATCAATTTCTTTCAAAGCCCCTGCCGAATCATTTTTTTTCATGAGGAGCCGCACCTTATCAAGCATAAATCCAGGATCGTCGGGGAACAGTATCATGGCCGTTTTCAGTGTTTCCTCTGCTGCCTCAATTTTCCCAAGCTCTACAAGTGTAAGGAACTTGATATGATAGCCTTCAAAAACATCGGGATTGGTTTCAATAAGCTTATCACAAGTAGCAGTAATGTCCTCTACCCTGCCAAGGAGCCTCAGCAGCTCAATTTTCTTAAGATATACGTCCCCTCTGTACTTGTCCGCTTTTATGGCCTTGTCTGCGTAGTCCAAGGCGGCACGATAGTCGTTGAAATGCTCACTGACATTGCAAAGGTTCACATATACTTGAGCTGCGTCAAAACCGTTTGCAATGGCTTTTGCATAGAAATTTTTTGAGCCTTGAAAATCGTCTTTCAGAACGGTTACGTTGCCCAAATGAAAATACGCTTCTCCGCTCTGCTTATCGATCAGCAGAGCTTTTTCAAACGCATTTTGTGCCTCGTCGAGCATGTCCAGCATGACATAAAGCTCACCCTTCCTGAAATACACATCGATATCCATAGGATCTGCGGCTTCGGCCTTTTCAACATAAGACAACGCTTCCTCAAACTTGTCCATATTCGAGAGTAACAGCGCTTGATTTAAATATTCAGCTGTAGCAGTATTCATCATTATTCTCCTTGTTCATTATTTGCGTAGTTTGTTTGTTAACCATTTTGTGGCCGTGTCTATTTTTCCTAATATACCAATTTTTGAGTTGATATTCCCTCCTGTTATTAGTTTCTTGAAAACATCAATAATTCTCAAAGAAAGTCCAGTCGCCTTTCAATATACCATATGTAAGCGATTTGCCATCTTCACTAATAAGAAGTTTAGAGATATTGCTTTGAACATCGGCTTTGTTTTTGTATCCAAGAATATTTTTGAAAATGCTTTTATTGATTCCAGCAGCGCAAAATGTACACAAGTTTTGAACTGCCTTTAGCGTTTGTTAGGTCAACGGAGTGCCATTGTAAATCATTTGAAAATGTGTTATCTTCTTCGCAGAAGTGTCCATACAGAATTCTACATTTTTCACGCAAAGGGGCTTTTTATGAGTAAGGTCAAATCTTGGTGCCGCGCCAATGCCATGCTGGTCATTTCATTACTGGCCGCAGTTGTAACGGCATTTTTTGTTCCGCCTGATAGGGACTACTTAGGTTATTATGACCTCAAGACGCTTGCTTGCCTGTTTTGTGTGCTGGCAGTGGTGGGTGCTTTGCGGGATCTGCATATCTTTTCCGCGCTTTCACAGCGGATGGTACACACCTTTTCCACTGTCCGGGGCGTGTGTACGGCGCTGGTGGTCATCACCATGTTCGGGTCGATGCTTCTGACCAATGATACCGCCTTGCTGACCTTTCTCCCGCTTGGTTGGTTTGTCCTTTCGTCTACCGGTCAGGAAAAACACGCCGCGCTCCTGTTTATTCTGCAAAACTGCGCCGCCAACCTCTGCGGAATGATCACGCCCTTCGGCAATCCGCAGAATCTCTATCTTTTCAGCTATTACGGTCTTTCCACGAAAACGTTCTTTTCGGCAATGCTACCGCCATTCATCCTGTCTACTGTTCTCATTCTCCTGTGCTGCTTAGTGTTTCCAAAAGAACAGCTTTCCGTGCCGGAAACGCAGGTCACAGTAGACTCCCGTCAAACCGCCATCTATGGTGGACTATTCTGTTTAGCCGTTGCCATGGTGCTGCGGCTGGTACCCTATGTCCTTGGTTTGACGGTCATTGTTCTGGCGCTCTGGTTTCTGGACCGGCATGCGCTGAAAACCGTGGACTGGGGACTGCTGGCCACCTTCGCCGCTTTTTTCACCTTTTCCGGCAACCTTGCTCGAATGGAAGCTGTCCACATACTGTTCGCCCGCCTTTTGTCCCATGGAACCATTCTGATCTCCGCGCTTACCTGCCAGATCATCAGTAATGTCCCTGCCGCCATTTTACTCAGCCGCTTCACGCAGGATGCCTGCGGGCTTCTGGTTGGCGTCAATGTGGGCGGCGCAGGAACGCTGGTGGCTTCTCTGGCAAGCCTTATTACGTTTCGGGAATATACGCGCCGCGTTCCTAATGGCGGGAAGCGTTTTCTTTTCCTTTTTTCTGGGATCAGCTTTGCCTTTTTGACAATTCTTTTGGCTGCCATGTCCGTTGTGATGGGATAAGCCGTTTCCAACAGAATGCGCTTTTGGAAAAGCCTTATCAATTTCAGCAGTACAAAGCATACACATGATTTGTGTTACCTTTTGCATTTGCTGAATCAACGGAACTGCATCGAGTACCCCTGTTGCTGTTCCAGCTCGTGATCATCCGGCTTGTGACCGAGGGCGATGCGCTTTTGCCGCAGCTGCGCCAGCCGCTTGCGGTCGATTTGGACGCCGGCGGCAGCGGGAACCGGGGCGTTGTCCCGGAAACTATTGCCCATGTGGTAGAGCAGCCGGGTGGCGGACAACAGGACAGAGGGCGGCTCCTGTTCGCCACGCTCCATGCGTTTCATGAAAAATTCCGCGTAGGTGTGGCCGTTATTCCGCGCCGCCGCGAACCATTCGTAGGCGGCGTCTGGGTCCTTGGGAACACCCTCGCCCATGAGGGTCAGCTTGCCCAACAGATATTGGGCGTAGGCGTTTCCATCGTTTGCGGCCCGCCGCAGATATTCCGCCGCAGTCGAAGTGTCTTTTGGCACATTTTTGCCGCTGAGATATTCCTTTCCCAGCCGGTAGGCGGCGTGATCGTTGCCGTTGTCAACAGAGCGTTTCAGCCAATAGATGCCCTTGGCAGGATCGTGCACGTCTGCATCGTCGGAGAGATACAGCTTGCCGAGGGCGTACTGCGCCGCATCGATTTCCTGTTTTGCCGCGCACTCCAAGAACTTTTGCGCTTTGGCTGTGTCCGGTATCAGCAGTCCGCCGTCACGGTACGCCGTGCCGATGACGTATTGGGCGTTGGCGTCACCGCCCTCCGCAAGCTGCTCCAACTGCTCCGCCGCCTCGTCCCGTTCCTCCAACGGAAAGCTCTCGTCGTTGGCCACGCCTTGCAGATCCTGACACTCATAGCTCATGTCATAGGTGCTGATCTGTTCGCCGTCATCCTGCATTTCCTCGTCCTCGAAGGAAAACCTGTTCATGCGAAGATGCTCCGCCTCACGGATGACGGCGTTCTTGATTTGGCGGAACTGCTTTTGTTGAGACAGCGGTGGGCGTATCCTCTTTTCCTCTTCGGAGTAGTAATCCTCTACCTGACATTGCAGCTCCCACCACGTCTGGTAACACGCATCCACGGTGGGCAGCCGCGCCATTTGGTCGACGATCTCATCCACCAGCTTTTTCATTGGTTTGGGCAGATAGCCGTAGGTTTTCTTGCCCGGTACGGCGCTAAGTTGTTTGGAGAGTTTCCAGATCATCTGTTCCGCCTCCGGGTGGATGCAGGTCATTTCCCGCATGGCCTTCGCCAATTCCAGCATGGCTTTCCGTGTTTCTGACACCAGTTCGTCTCGCGATTTGCTTTTCTGCTCGTAGACATGGAGCAGTTCCTGACGGAAGATCTGATTGGTCAGCGTGGACTTGATTTGGCGGATACCGTCTTTGGACAGGTACGCCTGATTCGGCTTTGCCGACCACGCCATCATGTGGACGTGGGGATGGTTGCCCTCGTCATGGAACGCCGCGTACCAACGAAAATCCTCCGGCGGCATTTTCATCGCCGCGGCAATGTCGTTGATTCGCCGTCTTTGGCGGCAGCGTGAAAGGGGACCATTCTTGGCGGAAGAATGGCCCCCTTTCGATCCCCCAAGACCGCAAGGGCTGCGCCCTTGACCTGCCATTGCCCATTCATGCACGGCTGATGCTGCACGCGCTGTGCAAAGGAGTGCCTGCCAATTTTTGCTGCGGCTTTCGACTTGGTCTGCGTCTATGTCCGCTTGGTCGCTGCCTTTGTATGGTTTCGAGGCTTTTTGCAGCAGCTCTCGTACCAGTATTGCAGCAGCGGCTGAGCGGAAAGAGAAGCAAGTCAAATCGTTCAGAAGAAAAACTCTGACATACGGCCGCTGAGAAATGACATGACATTGGCAGTGCGGGGTCAAGGGGCGTCAGCCCCTTGCGCTCTCTTGGGGTTCCAAAGGGGTGGTTCTCTGCGGCAGAGAATCACCCCTTTGATGGAAGCCGCACTTGATGTACGGACTTTTGACAATCAGCCTTGCCATGCTTCGCTCTCCAACTCACGGAGCTTTTGCTCTAACCGCAGCTGACCGTTGGTGCGCTTGACCGCGGCGATGCTCTTGGCCCGCTCCTGCCGCAGCACTTCCTCGCTCACATTGAGGCTTTGCAGGAGGATGGACATTGCCATGTCCATCTCCACCGCCTGCTTGTAGAGCAGCGACGCGATGCGATCCTCGAAAAGTTTCAGCCGACTGTCGATGGCGAATTGCACCGCACGGGGCAGCGTGGTACTTTCGCCTGCGGCGAGCATATCCGCGTAGCAGTTCACCGCCTTTTCGATGAACTCGTTTTTGCTGCGGCAGTTATCTACCTGATACCACCGCTCTATTTTTGCGGCTGTTTCATTCGTCATACGGAAGTTCAGCCTGTTTTCATTTCTGCTCATCATTCCCTCAAATCTGCCGTAAGGCACGCTCGTTTTCGTTGAAACACCTGGGCTTGCGGGAACTAAGACGCCTACTGCTCTGAAATTCCCTTCAAAAGACGCCACAACCGCCTGCGTTGAAACCCCTGTAAACTGCCCGCACTGCGGGCAGAAGTGATCGGGCGGAGCGTCGGTTCCGACGCCAGCCGTTTATCCTGCTTTTCGTCACCGCAAGCTCCATACCGCTCGTTTCCGCCGAAAGCGGCGAAAACTCCCTCATTCCGCTGCGTCTCCTCTTCCCACCGAACCCGTTTCGCTGGGCTTCGGCGGGAGTCCTGTTTTCTTTGACGACCATTGCTTGCAGACCTCTCCACCTCGCTTCCGACAAGAAACAGCACCCGGTAAAAGTACGCCTTCAACACCTCCGGCACAAACGGCTCACGCTCGTTTCGAGGGACTGCGGCGGGTACACACTCGGCTTCACTCAAAAAATCGCACACAAGGGCACACACGGCGAAACAGGGGGCTTCACTTTTGTGCAATCGTGCAGGGCATTTGACCGTCCCTCATCAGGCAAAAGAACAGCCGGAGGAAGCGGATGCACGCCTACGGCGTGTGTCCGTTGTGTGCAGGCGCCGCGGCTCCGCTGGGCTGCGTGATCCCATTGCTGTTTCTCTCACCGCACCGATGGGTTTCGCGGTTTTGCTTGTCCATGATAACAGCACGCAGAGAATATATCTGCTGTTTTCACACGCTGGTCTGCTCCATGCGTCTTGCCACGCGCTGCCGTTCCGTTGCTCTGTCCACAGCATCCATCTGCCGCTGATAAAACAGGTCAATGGAAAACTGGATCGGCAGGATCGTGTAGAGCAGACTTCCGTTTTGCTTGCGCCCGTCCCGCATGATGATGCTGGTGTACTCCGTAACGATGAACCCACGTTCTTCCAGCAGACGAACATGCTTGGCAACGGTGTTGCGCGAGAGGTGCAACTTCTTTGCAATAGTCGCCTCACTCGGGTGGCATTGGTTTGTTTTACGGTTCGCGTGACGCAGCAGGCAGATGTACACCGCGACCGCACCGGCAGGCAGGTCAAAGTCCAGCAGCTCATTCGGTACGGGGAAGCAGTTCTTTGCACGTTCCCAACCGACCGGCGGTTTTGTTCTTCTCACATCTCACCACCGTTCTTCGTATGCTGCTCGACCCATTCGATGAACTTCTCTTTCGGCACCACCATGCGGCTGCCGACGCGCAGCGTTGGAAAATCCTTTTCGTGCATCAGCTCGTAGGCACTGGACGGCGCAACACCGAGCACTTGCGTGACCATTGCCGCGTTTAGGAACAGCGGCAGATCGTCATAGGTTTTGTAGGTTGACTCTTTCAAAAATTTACCTCCGTGTATTGGAATTCAGAGAAATGATCCTTGCGTTTCGGAGGGCTCTCTGTTAGACTGTTCGCAGATGGCGTCTGCGTTTTCCGAAACGCGGCGTGCCGCTGGACTGCTGCAACAGTTCAGCGGTTTTCTTTTAGTAGCTCATTTCATTCACGCCTCCTTTTGTTTAGATTGATTTTCAGTGTTCCATCTGATACGATGAGGGTAACATACGAAGAGCATCCCGGCAATAGCTTTGGACGTATTAAGGTAAATGTCAAAACTTCATCGGATACAAGGAGGCATTATGGCGGAGCAGGAAGGGCATATCTGTATTCCATTCACCCATACCTGTGACCAGTTCACCACATTTTTCTATGATGGGCGTGTTTACCTCAGTGATACGAGCTATCCCATTGGGCAGTGCTGCGTGGACGTCGCGAACATGAACGAAGAGGTGCTGGACGAGATCGACCGCCGTGTGGAGGAGTTCATCCCTGCGGCGCAGGCGCTGCTCTCGAAAAAGACAAACAGCGCTGTTGCCTTCGCACAGAAGAAGCTGAACGCTGTTTGGGATATCATTTTTACCATGCCGGTGTACCGTGACCTGAATATGGACCTGGTGCTCAGCTATCATTTGCTGGAGAGACTTTACGAGCAGAAAGAGAAATGGGAGCAGGTGCAGAAGATACACTCGGAGGGGCGCGAGATGTATGAGCGTATGATCAATGATCTGGCGCATTTTGCAGACAGAGTGCGGGCGCTTCGTTTGCAGCTCAGGATCATGACGGAGAAATACTTCGAGCCGTTGGGGCGGAGAAACAGCACGGCTTACGGAACGGCGTACTCGACCTTCTACGCGGATATGCTCCGAACCGGTGCACTGCTTTTCAGTGAGGACTTTGACCAAAAGTTTTCTGTAGAGATCGACTTCGTTCCCATGATGCGGGAAGAAAACGAGAGCGAGTTTTTCGTTGCAGAGAAGACGACCTTTAACTATTTACATGATTTTCTGAGAACGGAGTTCTACCGCGGGCTGGCGATCGGGAACGCGCCGCGGCGGTGTCATAACTGTGGAAAGTATTTTCTGCTGACCGCCGGCTACAACACCTGCTACTGTAGCAATATTGCACCCGGCGAGACGGAGCGAACCTGCCGGAAGGTGGGAGCGCACCGCAAGGAAGCGCAGGGCAAGGCGAACCGCAGTCCGGCCCGTGTGGAATATGACCGTACCTACAATCGGCTGAAGCAGAGAAAGGTCCGAGGGAAGATCAGTGCGGACGAGTGGAACGCCGCTGTTGCGAAGGCAATGCAAGTGCTGGAACAGGCGGAGCGAGGTGAACTCACGGACGATGAGATGAATGAACGGTTTCGGAAGTTTTGAATTGAAAAAAGGAGCTGCGTCTCGAATAGAGACGCAGCTCCTTTTTATTGTCTTCAGCAGCGCAGAATATAACTGTAAAGTATCATTTACTTTCGACGATATCTTACTGGATGGCAGAGAACATTCAGAGAGGAGACAGATCAGAGGAAAAGTGACCTTCCGGCATTTTGGCCGCATTATTCAGGATCATTTTTTAAAAAAGCCGCTGGTGGCTTTGTCATGCAGCCAGTTTAGAACAAAGTACCGTTTAAGCAAGAGAATTCGGTTATACTGCGGAACATGCAAGTATCAAGATAACTCTGAATATGCGGTAGAATATGAAGATCCTTATGGTGAATCTCATAAAAGTGACGTCGAAACTTGATTTCAGGAAGAGAAATACCTCGGAGATAACCTAATTTTGCCTCAACTTTGAATTGCCCGCTTGCCATGACGGAAATACCCTCGTTGGCAATGACCTTCGATTTGATGATATCTATGTTGTTGAAGTCTATGGTACGGGGCTCTAAATGATGATCGTGGAAGGATTGTTCAAAATAGTCGCGCGTCGGGTTTCCGCGGGCGAGCATAAAAAAATTTTCATCTTTCAAATCAGCAAGGCGTGCTTCTTTGCAATTGAAGAAACGGCTTTTCGTCCCACAGATTAAAAAATACTCGTCATCGGCTATTTCACGGCATACTAGTTCCGGGATGTTGCATTCACGGTCGATAATTACAGAATCGAGCTCAAAGTTTTGCAGTTTAAGCAACAAAGCTTCGTTCTCTTCCAGAGAGACCTTCGTTTGCACATCGGGACATACTAGGTGGTAGGCGTTCCATAATTCACCAAAAATACTGCGGGCAACGATCAGATTTGTTCCAATACGCAATGACTTTTCGCCGGTGTGCTGTAGATCATATTCCAACCTTCGATGTAGTTCGAGAATCTGGTGGCAATAATCCTGAAGGATTTTTCCTTGTTTCGTGAGGATTAGATGTTTTGACTGCCGCCTGAAAAGCTGAACATTATAGCGCCTTTCTATGTTGAGAATGGATTGGCTGACGGTAGATTGAGATAAATACAGACTCTTGCCAGCTGTGCTCATATTCAGTGTTCTTGCGACCTCAAGGAAAATCTGCATTTCACGCATGGTCATGGTACGTCCCTCCGCTTTTTATCAGGGCATTCTATCGTAATTTTACAATAGGATGTCCTGATATTACTATTTTACATTATCACAGTCAAGTATTAAAATAAAGACAAACCGGTTTTGAATTAAAAAAAGGAGGCGATCTTTTGGGAAAATGCATAGAATTGACAGGGAGAAACCTTTCTGCTTCGGACGTATGTAATATTGCTCGGGGATTGTGTAAGGTTTCCGTATCGACAGAGGCGATAGAACGGCTTGTTGAATCGCGAAAGCTGGTATTTGAACTTTCCGATAAAGGAGTTCCAATCTACGGGTGCAACAGAGGCGTTGGCTGGAATAAGGACAAAAAAGTTACAAAAGAATTTGTCTCGCAGTTCAACAAAAATATGCTGCATTCACATTCGGTTGGCGTTGGAGAAAGTGCCAGCATAGAAGAAGCCCGTGGTGCAATGGTCATCCGACTGAACAATCTGCTGGTCGGCTGCACTGGACTCAGCCCAGAGATCGTACAGTTGATGGCAGAAATGCTGAATCGCAGCATTACACCACTGTTTCCAAAACGTGGCTCCGTTGGCGAGGCAGATATCGTGAACCTGTCTCATTTGGGACTAGTGCTCATTGGTGAGGGCAAGGTCCTCTATAAGGGCGCTGTGGTTCTTGCGGTGGAAGCGTTTGCAAAGGAAGGTTTGGAACCAGTCGTACTGCTGGAAAAAGACGGCCTCGCCATTCTCAGCTCAAACGCACTGTCTGCAGCAATGGCCTGCGAGGCCTACCATGAGACCGAGGTACTGATGCATACAGCGGATATGATTTCGTGCATGTCCTTGGAGGGATTGAACGGCAATGTGTCGCCGCTCCGTGATGGTGCACAGCGCCAGCGCCCTTATCCGCGCCAGATTGAAACGGCTGCAGCGCTTCGTTCCTATCTTGAAGGAAGCTATCTCTATGAGCCGAGCGAGGGTCGGCCGCTTCAGGATCCGCTGTCATTCCGCTGTGTCAGCCAGGTACACGGTGCCGTGAGGACTGCCATGGACTATGCCCGCGAGAATCTGGAGATCCACATCAATGCGTCCGACGATAACCCATGCCTGCTTTTGGAGGAGCGAGACATCACCTCCTGCGGAAATTTTGATCCGCTGGTGTGGGTGCTTGGGATGCAGAACCTCAGTGTTGCGCTTTCCCATGTATCCAAGATGTCCTGTCTGCGCTCGCTGAAGCTGGCGATGCCAGGCTTTACTGGCCTGACCCGCCACCTGACGCCGAACGACGACACCATCGCGTTTTCTACGATTCAGAAAACGTATGCAAGTATGGATGCTGAAATTCGTTTGTTGGCCAACCCTGTCAGCATGGACACATTCCCTCTGGCAGGCGGCATGGAGGATATCAGCACGAATGCTCCGCTTGTGATGGAAAAGCATATGAAGATCATTGATGATTTGTATTATGTGCTGGCTGTTGAGGGAATCCATGCAGCACAAGCAATGAATCTGCGCGGTGCGCACTACGGCAAGGGCACACAGGCTGCGCTGAAGAGACTGCGCGGTGTAGTTCCGTTCTACAGTAGCGATGACCGTGTGCTGACGGATGACATCGAAGCGATCCACGATTTTCTTAAGGGCGGCGGTCTGCTGGCAGACCAGTGACGTGAAAACCCGCTGTGCCGCAAAATTAAAAAGTTTAAAAGGAGAGAGAAAATGCCTGATTTGACAAAAAAGACAACCATTCGCAAGGGCGTCATGATTCCGTGCTTTGCGTTTATGGCATTCATCATTGTTCTCGGCATCTTTAAAAATGACTGGCTCAAAACGATCTGCAAGTCTGCATTCCGCTTTTCCCTCATTAATTTTGGCTGGGCATATCAGCTTGTCGCCATGGCAAGCCTGGTCTGCGTTGCTGTTGTAACGTTCAGCAAAATTGGCAACCTGCGTATCGGAGGTCCCAATGCCCGACCGAAGTATTCGTTCAAAACTTGGTTCGCTATGGCACTAACCGGCGGCATTTCGGTTGGTATCGTCAACTGGGGCGTCAATGAACCGATGGTCTATTTCGGCAACGTGTACGGTGAGCTTGAGCAGCTCGGTATTGCACCGCAGAGTGCGGAAGCATATCGTTTTGCGCTGGGCCGTTGCTTTTACAACTGGACGTTTGTTCCCTATGCGTTTTACGGCATCACAGGTCTTCTGATGGCCTACCTGTTCTTCAACAAAAAGTCCAAGTTCTCCGTTGCGGCGACACTGAAACCTGTGCTCGGCAAGCATGCCGATAAGCCAGGCGTTGCAGCTGTTGCAGATACGCTTTGCAGCATCGGCATTGTGCTCGGAATGGCCTGCGGTCTCGGTACGGGTCTTTCGTTTATTATTTCCGGGCTGAAGGTTGTCTACGGTCTTGAGACAGGAATTCCGACGTGGGTTATTCTTGGACTTGCAACCACCGCGATTTTTACGGGCGCTGCTTACCTCGGTATTGACAAGGGCGTGAAGAAGCTGGCGTCCTTTAACAGCAAGATTTTCTATGGACTGCTGATTCTGCTGATCATTATCGGCCCGACGATTGAGATATTCAAGGCCCTTCCGATCGGCCTTGGCGAGTGGCTGAACAATTTCTTCGTATGGGGTCTCGATCCGGTAGACGTTGGCGGCGAGGCACTCACCGCGTGGTGGACGCTTTTCGATTGGACATCGTGGATCAATTATGCCCCCGTTATGGCACTCTTCCTTGCTAAGATCGCTTATGGCCGTACCGTTCGCGAATTTATGATTATCAACTGGATCCTACCCTCCATCTTTGGCATGGTGTGGTTTTCCGTCTGGGGAGGCACGGCGCTCAACTGGCAGATGACCGGAGCGGTCGATTTGGTTTCTATCCTCATTGAGAACGGTTCCACTGCGAGCGTCTGGGGGTTCCTTGAAAATCTTCCTTTCGGTCTTGCAACAATCCTCGTTCCTGTGGTCATGGTCACGCTGCTGCTTTCCTTCTGCACGGCGGCTGACTCTGTTACCCATACGCTGGCGTCTCTCTGCGCAACATCCGACCGTTCTTCTGATGAAGCTCCCAACTCCCTCAAACTCGCGTGGGGTCTCGTGATTGGCTCGGTTTCCGTTATCATGGGTGCGTTTGCAGGCGGTGTTCGCGGAGTTGATGGTGTTCGCCAACTATCTGCGCTTGGTGCGACGGTAACCTTCCTGGTGTTTGTCTTGCAGCTTGCGTCGTTCATGAAGACATTCTTTAACAAAAAGATTGCAAGAGAGGCGGAGTATGACGCAGGGATTGATGTGGTCGCAGAAAGCGAAAAAGGGTAATATTTGAAGTAGGAGTTTTTCATGGACATTTTATACCTGAATGCAAAAGACATTGAGCAGATCGCTCTGACCGACGCAGAGATCATCGGTGCCATTGAAGACAGCCTGCGGGCACAGGGCAACGGACAGACCTCGATCGAGCCCAGAGTACATATCAATCCCGACCCCGCGTATAACGGACATTTCAACGTGCTGCGCGGCTACATCGCACCCAAGCATGTGGCAGGGGTTAAAGTGGTAGGCGACTATGTTTACAACTACAAACTCGGCCTTCCCTCCGAACTGTCACTGCTGAATCTCTTTGATCCAGAGACGGGTGCGCCCTATGCCGTGATCGATGCCACAGCCATTACCTCCATGCGTACCGGCGCCATCACGGCGGTCGGTGCAAAATACCTTGCCAAAAAGGAGAACAAGATCCTTGGACACCTCGGCTGCCGCGGCACGGCGTTCTGGAATGTCGTTTTGCTGGATTCTCTCTATGATTTTGAGGAAATTCGCATCAACAGTCGTCGACAGGAATCCATGGATGCATTTGCCCAGCGGTTGGAGGACCGCCTGCACAAGAAGATCACCATTACAAAAAACAGCCAGGAGTGTCTTGAGGGCGCCGATATTATGGTCGAGGCGACCCGCCTGATGGAGCCGCAGCCCCTGCTCAGGACCGCATGGGTGCGTCCGGGCAACTTTGTCGTTCCCTACGGTACCATCTGTGCCAATGAGATCACGCTGACCGATGTAATGGATAAGATCGTCGTCGACGATTGGGGGCAGTGCAAAGAAGGCGGCAAGCTCGGCAGTCTCAGCCCTCACGTCCGCGCGGGCAAGCTGACGAAGGAGACGCTGTACGCGGAGTTGGGTGAGATCGTTGCGGGCAAGAAGCCCGGGCGCGAAAATGATCAGGAAAGGATCCTTTTCTGGCACCGCGGACTTTCCACCAACGATATCGCGCTGGGTCAGCTGTATTATGAAAAAGCACTGGCTCTGGGCATCGGTACGAAGCTTTTCTACCGTTAACGGCCATAAAAACCTCATCTCTTGACTTTCGGGGCAGGATGGATCGTTTTCTGTCCTGCCCCGAAAGTCGTATTATTGAAATAAGCAGCCGTCTCAGCGAATGGTCGTGGACGGAGAATGGAGAAAAATATGTTATTCGGAATCAGTTTGACCGTATGGATCGTTATGCTGGTATGCGCTGTCATCGCAGTGCTATATGTGCTGATCGTCGATAAAAAGGAAGGAAAGCGCGCAGAGAAGCGGAAGTATCTCGCTATCCTGATGTGCATTGCCATTGCCGTTCTTGCGACGGTGCTGAGCAAGCAGCAGGCATATGTAGGCGCGCCGATGATCGGCCTGATTGTCGGCATCCTAATCGTCAATATAGTCCCCGAGGGGAAAATGAGCAAAGAATTTAAGAGCGGCACCGTTTTTGCTGGCAAGCGTTATCTTAGCCTCGGCATTGTGTTTCTCGGTGCAACGCTTGCTTTCAGTGATTTGTTCAGTGCAGTCTACGCACTGCCGTTGGTACTATTCAACATGGCGTTGGCATTTGCCGTATCCTATCTGGTCGGACGCAAAGTACTGCATGTATCGGGCAATACCTGCGCGCTGGTCGGCAGCGGCACCTGCGTGTGCGGCGGCACCGCCATTGCGACGATCTCTCCCATTGTCAAAGCAAAGGAGGAGGAAACAGCCTATGCCATGACGGCTATTTTTCTGTTTGATCTGCTGGCCTGCTTTATGTACCCCTATCTTGCCATTCGCCTTGGCTATACGCCTACGCAGTTCGGCTTCCTTGCCGGTACAGCGGTCAACGATACCTCGTCCGTTGTTGCGGCGCAGGAGACCTATGCAGGTCTAATGGGACTGGAAGGGTATGCGCTTCCTGCTACGATCAAGGTCGTCCGCACGGCAATGATCATCGTGCTTGCGCTGATTTTCTCCGTTATCTCCATCCGCAATGAAGCCAGAAGCGCTGCAAGGTCTGACGGCCAACATGCTAATATCGGGAAGATCATGTGGAAGGCATTACCCAAGTTCATTTTGGCCTTTGTCGCCATGATCGCAGTCAACACGATTTTGCGCGGCAACATTGCAGATACCTATTTCTATCAGTCGCTGTTTAAACCGCTGTTTACCAACGGTTATAAATTCTTTGTCACTATCGCACTCTCCGGCGTTGGCTTCAAGATCAAGTTCAAGGAACTGTTCACTAAGGGACTGAAGCCCATTGCGCTCGGTGGCTGCACGTGGCTGGCGCTGTTCCTGTCCTCGCTCACGTTTGCGAGCCTGTTCGCTGAGAAAATGCTTGGCTGAACGGTACGCGGTCATAATGCTCCGGCAGATAGGGGGTAAAACAGTGGATATCCGCTTTTTGTTTGTATTTTGGGGCGCTGCTGCGGGGGGCGCGGTGCAGTCTGTGGCGGGCTTTGGCGGGGGAGTCCTGATGATGCTGTTCCTGCCGTCCATGTTTGGCCTTCTGCATGCTTCTGCTATCTCAGCGTCGATTTGTATTACCCTGACTTTTTCCCTTGCGATCCGCTTTCGCAAAGCGGTGCGGCTAAAAAAGCTCATTTTTCCGGGAACGATCTATCTCGCTTTTTGCCTGTGCGCGATCTGGATATCTCCCGATCTCCCGACCGGACCGCTGAAGCTTGGGTTTGGTGTATTTCTGATGCTGCTCGCGCTGTTTTTCTTCTGCGGCGGTAGAAAACTGAAATTTTCTGCAACAGGGCTGACTGCCGCAGCAACGGCGTCCGTTTCCGGCATAACGGCAGGCCTTTTTGGCATTGGCGGTCCGCCGCTTGCCCCGTATCTGCTGAGTGTTGCGCGTAGCAATGAAGAATATATCGGTATGATGCAGACAATGTTTGCTCTTTCCTCTTCGGTGGGAATGTTACTGCGGATCGTGCGCGGCATCTATACGGTCGAGCTTTTGCCAGCCACAGTTTTGGGCACGATAGGTATTTTGCTCGGGAAGCGTGTCGGATTAAAGATGCTGAAAAAGATCAGCAAAGAAAACATGATGAAATTGGTCTATAGTATGATTGCAGTCAGCGGAATTTTGACTATAGCGGCAAATACTTAAGTGAGCATAAAAATGGCTATCGGAAACACGGTGTGTTCTGATAGCCATTTCCTTTATTGTGTGATGACGAGGGAAAAATGATCGAGCATTTCCTGTGGGATAATGCACAATAAGGGACCTGTTGACAAAGGTGGCGAATACGTCCGTTCTATGGTAGAATAACCATAAGGATGGATGCAGCATGATGGGACGCCAAAGCAGACAAATGGCAATGATTTTCGTAGATATAGAGTCACTGATTCCAGAAACCCACCTGCTGCGGAAGATCGAGCGGATGGTATCCTTTAACTTCATTTATGATCTTCTGGCGCCATATTATCCGGCAACAGGCCGTCCATCTGTCGACCCTGTCAGTATGTTCAAAATGCTCTTGATCGGATACCTGTATGCACAAACTGGCAAACGGCCCGATCTTTACTTTCATTGAGAAAAAACGCGGCGAGGGGAAGAGCGGTAAACTCGCCATGGTGGCAGGCTTGAATAAGTTCCTCCGAGTCTATTATGGCAAGGTCACAGAGCTCTACCGCAGCTTGCCGGCAATAGAATGAGCTGAGATCTCCAATACTTTATTTGAGGCGGCCAAGCGATCCGTTTTGCCGCCTCTGCTTTGTTATGCTCTTTTTCTGCCGATAACTTTTCTTTTAATTTGGGCTTGACTTTTTAGCAGGTTTACAGCAGCGCAAAATATGATAAACAATGATCTTGATTTTAGTTGGATTCTGTGCTACTGACCGATTTCATGAAGCATGTTTCAATCGTATATGGGAAGAAACTCTGACCCACACCGTGACCCACACGCGGAAATGTGCGGATAGGTTTAAAGAGTACCGGAGAGGAGGCTTTGCCCCCTCTCCGATATTTCTTATGTTCTTTTTCTGCTCACATCACTTGCGCCATGAAGCTGCCCATTTTCTCCGCAGCCTTTTGCTGCATCTGCCGTGTGACGTGGGTGTAGGTTCGCAGGGTGAAGCCCGCGTCGTAGTGCCCGAGCATACTGCTGACGATATTTTGAAACAAATCAGGAATTAGTGCTTTCTTATCCTCCTTATTGCCTTTCTCTTGCGACAACTTGTAAATAAAGATGATAGCTCTAATCTTGAGCCTGACATCCCTTTTTTATGGTATCATCCGTTGGACGACAGTGGGATGGATACATCCTTAAGCGGCGTATCGGTAACAAGATAGACCGTCATAGAATCCAGAAATTTACGAATATCACTTCCATAAAATTTCAGCAATGAATCATAATTGTCACAGTAGAACTCTAAAATAACTTCTTTACCTCCGCAGATGATTGTCTCGCAACGCACCACTTCCGGCACGGTTTGAACATATCGGTAGAGATCGTAGAGCATTACGGAATATACCCCTCCGATTATGAAGCCATGCACGGTTTTTCCACCTGCTTGCGGCGAAATCATCGTGCGAAAGCCACGGATGATCCCGCGTTCCTGCATCAGCTCTATCCTGCGAGTCACCGCTGTTGTGCTCAAATGCACCTCAGCGGCAATACTGCTGAAACTGATGCGCGCATTCTCTTGCAATAATGAGAGAATTTTTAAATCGGTCGAATCAATTCTCATAGTTCACCTGCCACTTCAGCTGTCCGGAAAATATCCTTTCGTCCATACAAAACGGCGCACTTTATTATATTATATTAAAACAGCAGCTGAATTGCAATTCAAAAATCAACAATTCTTTTCGTCATTTCGGTAAAAAAAGCTAAAAGAGCGCGAATATATATTAATATTGCAATTCCATTCCGTATTTTTATACTATATAATACAGCCAGGCTAAGAAATCAGAGGGGTGTACAACTTCTGATACAACAGCCCAAAACTGATTAGGAGGAATGCAAGTTGCGTAAGATTAAGATTTATTTTCCAAAAGCTGACATCACTTGTTATGCTACCGTGTTGGAAGATGATTTCCCCGAATTAGCAGACGAGTTGTGGGAGAAGATCGCTCAGCCCATGGAATGCGAAGCTCATAACACTCTCTCCACCGGCGACTATGTTCAGTGCCGTCCCATCCCCCCGTATCATGTTCCCAAGTATGTTGGTGACCAGTCTAATCCTCTTGGCGGAAATAAAGTCCCGGCTCTGTGCGACTGTGTAAACGGCGACATCGCCTGGTCTGGCTGGTATTTCGCTATGACCTATGGCCCCTGCTCAGAGCCTCTGCCGAATATGGGTCCCATCATGGCAAAAGTCGACCCTGAATATCTGGATGCATTCCATCGCGGCGGCATGGACTGTTGGAACCACACCTATCTCTATCACGAACTGGCAACCGTTATTTTCACCAGAGGGGAGGAAGCTTAAATGGCAGTGAATTGGAAGGATTTGAAGCGCGAGATCCACGACGAAGTTGAAAAGGTCTGGTTGAAGGAACCCCTTGAGGTGACAATGAGCAAGCTCGGCGTTTTCCCGAGCGGCGCCGGCACTGACAATCAGATTCTCGGCAATCTCTTTTTCCTGAATGCCGATACGCAGGCAATGGGTTGGTGGACGATTGAGCCGTCCATGTACTGCGTACTGGGAGATGACAAATTCTCTCTGGACGTCTGCAAGCAGCTTTTCATTTATCTCAATGGTCCGATTGCCCATCTGCTCGGTGATGTTTTAGAACCGAATTGCCCTGCTCCTTGGCTGAATATGCCTAAGTTTGCCTATTTCCACGACAAGATCGTGGAGTCCTACCCCACCATTGAGACAAAAGAAGAATTCCGCGACCTTCTGTGGTCCTGGTTCTGCTATGTCAACCGCATCAACAGCTGGTTCTACACCGTTCTTCCCTGGGAGCTCGGCAAGAATCTGCAGCGCAAGGATGTTGATGATGTTGAGCAGCTCGCCGATCTCCTCGGTTACAAATTAGAAAAGAAGTAAGACCAACCAACCCGTGAACTCAAGTTGCCATTGAGAGTACCATCTCTCCAACGGAGGTTCTGCCCGGTGACAAGACGCTTCTCCTGTACGGCCGTTTCACTGTCAGGAACGAGTCTGCATCAGGCAGGGCCTCCGCTGCATTCAAAAAAGGGGTGAAATTATGAGCATTTTTCTAAACCCGGTCGTCTTTTCGGTCATTCTCATGTGCATTCTTTGCTTGTGCAAGCTGAATGTCATGTTTTCCCTGATTATCGCCTGTTTTGTTGGCGGACTAATGGGTGGTATGTCTGTTTCAGACATTTCCTCCACCATGCTCGCCGGCTTCAGCAACAACGCAGAGGCGGCACTCGCCTATATTCTACTCGGCGCCTTTGCTTCCTGCCTTGCCTATACCGGTCTTGCTGATATCTTTGCAAAGAGGGTTGCACAAGCCATTCGCGGCAGCAAGCTGAAACTGTTTCTTCTGATTCTGATTTTCTCCATCATTTCTCAGACGATCATTCCCATCCACACAGCATACATTCCCATTCTTATTCCTCCGATGCTAGCAATGATGAATGAAATGAAAATGGATCGCCGTCTAATGGCCGGCGCTCTGGTATCCGGTATGATGCCGTATGTCGGTATCCCCATCGGCTACGGTCTGATCTTCATGGGTATTGTAAAGGATAATATGTGTGCAAATGGTCTTACTGTCACCGTGCAGCAGGTTTACAGTGTAAACTGGATGTTGATGCTCACTTTTATCCCCGGTATCATATACATCTGGTTCCGCTACCGCAAGCCTCGCGAGTACAAAAATGTTGATGTTGACCTGAGCGCATATAACGCTGTTGAATCCACCAAGCTTGAACTGCGCCACTGGATCTCAATTGCGGCGGTTCTAGTCGTCACCGCAGTCGAATTTAAAACGCAATCTCTGGCTGTTGCCGCACTGGCGGGTCTTGTTATCATGTTCTTCTCTGGCGCAGTCAAATGGAAGGATATCGAAGAGCGCTTTAACGACGGTATTCGCATGATGGGCAGCATTGCTTTCATTATGCTCGTTGCAGGCGGCTTTGGCATGGTCATGCGTGCTACCGGCGGTGTAAACGCACTGGTAGAAAGATCTGCGAGTGCGCTCTCAAGCAGTCGTTTGCTTGCCGCTACCGTCATCACGCTCATAGGTCTCGTTGTTACCATGGGCATCGGCACGTCCTTTGGCACGATTCCTGTCATTGCCGTTCTTTTCGTACCGCTTTGCACCAAACTCGGTTTCTCTCCCGCAGCAACGATCCTAATGATTTCCTCTGCCGCGGCATTGGGCGATGCCGGTTCTCCCGCATCGGATGCTACGCTCGGCCCGACCTGCGGCCTGAATGCAGACGGGCAACATGATCATATTTGGGATACCTGTGTGCCAACCTTTGGTGCACTGAATATCCCGCTGATGATTGGAACGATCATCATTGCACAGTTCATCTAAAAAATGCATCTGGTCCGTTCTTGGCTTGCTTCACCATGGCAAAGGACCGGCAGATAAACATCTGCCGGTCCTTTGCTGTTTTCCAGTTACCTATTCCTTTCCACACGTACACATTAGTCGGCACAGGATTGTGACTATTCTGTTGAAAGCTATTTCCCGTGAAGGCATTTTCTGACCCACTTGCCGAAATACGCAGAAAGGGTAAAAGCGCACCGGAGAGGAAGCTGTTTCCTCTCCGGTGCACTGTTTGAAGGATGCCTTTACTTTACTTGTGCCATGAAGCTGTCCATCGTTTGCGCGGCTTCGTCCTGCTTCTGCCTTGTGGCGTGGGTGTAGGTGCGGAGCGTGAAGCCCGCGGGCGTTTGCTGCATCGAGATAGTCTTTTCGACCATCAGCTGGTAGCGGTCGGCTGTGGCGATACGGACGTTTGGCTTTGCGTAAATGTTGTACCAGCTTCGCAGCCATGTGGCGACGGTATATTCATCGGCGCGGCCATTGTCGTGCTGGATATGCCCTTGTTGGATACCCGAAAAAATCGGGATCTCACCGGGACGCTGATCGCCGACATCGTTTTGCAATTGCTCAGTTATGTGGCTCAGACGGAGCGGGAGTTCATCCGGCAGCGACAGGCGGAGGGCATCGCCGTGGCGAAAGCGCAGGGCGTGCGTTTTGGGCGTCCGCCGCTGGCGCAGCCGAAGGAGTTCCCCGCCGTGCATCAGGCGTGGCTGAAAAAGGAGATCTCTGCGCGGGAGGCCGCACGGAGATTAAGCGTTACCCACAAAACATTTCTCAGATGGGCGCATAAACTGTAAAAATGAAGAAAATACAGGTTTTTCCCATCCGTTCCTTGCGGGGATCATTGTGTTGTGATATACTGAATTTTTGAGCAAACTGCGGCTTTTGGCGGTGGTGACAAACCTGTACTATATACCCCAGCAAAAACGGTCCGCAGGCTTGAAGCCCCCGAAGAACGCCGAATTTTAGGCAGGTGATCTATTCATGCATGAAAGTCTATACGATTTCTGCTGGAGAAACGGACGCAGTGGGCTTCTGGACCAGTGGGACACGGAGCGGAACGGGGCCGACACGCCCCAAACGGTTTCTTACGGCAGCCAGCGGAAAATGTGGTGGCTCTGCGAAAGGGGCCATTCCTGGCAGGCGACCGTCAATTCCCGGCTGTCCGGCAGCGGATGTCCGGTCTGCGGCGGCTCCCTGGACGGGGCCCGCAGGGCCCGGTATGAGCAGTCCCTGCGGGAAACCGCCGGGGATTTGTGATACAGACGCTCCACCGTGAGCGCCCGGATCATTTCTCCTGATTGGAAAATTCAGCGGCCATGCCGCTTTTACATAACCATTTTCAGAAAAAGAAGAGGTTTCATGAAAAGAAGGATTTTGTCATCCCTGATGGCACTTGTGCTGGTGTTCGGGCTTCTGCCCGCCACGGCCTTTGCCGAGGAGGACGCTGCGCCCGCCGCCGCAAAAACGATCTATGTTGATGCTGTAAAGGGCAATGATGACAACGAAAAGGTAGGCGAGAGCTGGGAAACAGCGTATAAGACGCTGGAAACGGCTGTTACCGCGGCTGATAGCGGAGATACCATCCAGCTGGGCGAAGGTAACTATACGCTGTACAAAGTCAGCAGCGAAGGGCATACCAAAGGCAAAGACCTGACCTTTGTGGGTCAGGGAGCCGATAAGACCGGCTGGAATATCGGCGCGTTAGTGCCCGACCCTGCGAATTTCGGCACGGAGTACAACGGCGATTACAGCTTTGACGGCGCGGGAACGATCACGTTCAAAAACATGACGCTCCGTTCCGGAAGCGCAAATTATCTGGGCTTTATTCGTGCGGATAATACGGTTGTCGATAATTGCACGATCAACGGCAAGACCTTCTACTGGGGCTATACTTCCGCAACGTTTACGAATACCACATTCAACTGCCCGAGTGGCGATTATGCGCTCTGGACGTACTGCTCTCCCGTAATGACCTTTAACAACTGCACCTTTAATTCTTCCGGCAAGGTCATCAATGTCTATAATGAAAACAAAGAAGCGGACTATACCATCAATTTTAATAACTGCACGGTCAACTCTTCTATTACCGGAAGCCTGAGCGTCATGAACATCAACGACACGCTGGTTAAAGAATTTACAATCAACTTTACCGGAACTAATAAGGTTACCGGTATCAAGGCTGATGGTATTCAGTCAACGGACGGAAGCCACGCCAGCCCTGCAAAAGACACTGGAACAAAGACCAGTGAACAGGCAACATGCTCTAAGTTGTTTGAGTTCAACATGAAGTATGGTAATGGCAACAATGGCAAGACAACTGTGAACATCGACGGCAAAACCGTCTGGCAAGGCGGCAAGAAGGTCAGCCATGCAATCGATACCGACAATGATAAGTACACCGACGGCTACAAGGACAATGCGTTTACCACCGTTGAAGGCGAGTGGACTACAAATCAGGACGGCATCAAAACCCGCACCATAACCAAAACCTGCGACTACTGCGGCTATCAGGAAAAAACAACCGAAATCGACTGGAACGTTCCCAAGTCCAAGACCGCCACACGGCTGGACAAGAAGACCTGGACCTCTGACGTGACCCTGTCCCTGTTTGACGGCACCGCAACTGTGGTGCTCCCCGATATGCCCGGCAACCAGACGCATGGGGTTGCCTATACCGTCGGCGCCGGCAGCACCGTGACCGATACCATCGGTGAGAAGTTTACGTTCGGTGGCGTAGATAGCTTTACCTTGAAGGTCGGCGCAGAGGAAATCAAGGGCGTCAAGGACGCTTCGGATGCGAATACGGTAAACTTTGGCAATCAGAAGGATGACGGTAAATATCCGTACACCGTTACTTATACACCGGATACCAAGACCTTCGTCTGGACCATCAACGAAGTGCTTGACGGCAGCGAAAGCGTCCAGCTGACCTATACCGTCAAGCTGACCAAGTCCGAAACCGCCCCCGGCACCTACGGCGTGGAAGACCTGACGGGTAAAGGGCTTACTGAAGAAGAGGCGGCAAACGCCCTGTACACCAACGAGAGCGCCGTTCTGAACGCAAAGACCGAGAACAATGTGACGATCGTGGCGCAGAACTTCCCGAAGCCTTCCGTTTCCTATACGGTCCACAGCTTCGTCCCGGCCACCACCTATTACTATTTCGCTGTGGAAAAGGTGGACGCGCAGGATGACCACGCCTTGAGCGGCGCCAGATTCGGCCTGTATCTGGACGGCAAGCAGATCGCTGCCGCCACTTCCGACCGCAGCGGCCTTGTGCTGTTCTGCGTCAGCGAGAGCGACTATCGCAAGATCTCCGCCAACAGCAGCCTGTACTATCAGGAGCTGACCGCGCCCGAGGGCTATCTTGTCAACGGCGATGCAGTCAGCATTGGAAAGGACAATTTGACCACCAACCGTGCCGTGGCGGAGAAGAACGCCGAAATGGTGCGCAACTATCGCAATACCGTTCCTGCAATGCTCAACGGCAGCGATCACTTTGCTTATGTTGTCGGCTATGAGGACGGCTGTGTTCGTCCCAATGGGCTGATCTCCCGCGCGGAAACATCCTCCATCTTCTTCCGCTTGCTGAAAGATTCCGTCCGCGACAGCAAGCTGCTCACCACCAATACTTACGCCGATGTGCCGAGCGACCACTGGGCCAACACCGCCATCTCCACCATGACGGGTCTGGGCATCGTGCAGGGCTACAACAGCACGACCTTCGCCCCCTCGGCGCCCATCACCCGCGCACAGTTCGCGGCCATCTGCGCCCGGTTCGACACCGGAAAGAGCAGCGGCACCCAGACCTTCACCGACATCAAGGGCCACTGGGCGGAAAAGTATATTGAGCGGGCCGCGGAACTGGGCTGGATCAAGGGCTTCGAGGACGGCACCTTCTGTCCCGACACCTACATCACCCGTGCCCAGGCCATGACCATGATCAACCGGGTGCTGAACCGCATCCCGGAGGATGCAAGCGACCTGCTGCCCGACATGAACGTCTGGCCGGACTGCAACCCCGGCGACTGGTTCTATCTGGCGGTGCAGGAGGCAACTAACTCCCACAACTACAAGCACAAGGCCGGCAACTACGAGACCTGGACCGGCATGAACAAGAACCCCGACTGGACCCGGTACGAGCACTGATATTTGGTAACCGTCAAACGTAGCCGCGAATAAAAGGCCGCCATCTGAAAGCGAGCTGCTGCTCACCGAGATGGCGGTCAATTATTTTTTACGGCATATAACATTCTTCTGGGGCATTTTCAGGCAGCAGCTTTTCAGCCCATGCGGCATCCTCTTCGCTCAGTTGTGGCGCATTTTGCAGGACCCACAGCAGATAGCGGTACGGATCTAAGCTGTTTTCCTTCGCCGTTTCAATCAGGCTGTAGATCACGGCGCTGGCCTGTGCGCCACCAGGCGTATTGGCAAACAGCCAGTTCTTTCTGCCCATCACAAATGGCTTAATGCTGCGCTCGGCACGGTTGTTGCTCAGTTCCAGACGACCATCCTCCAAATACCTTGTCAGATACGGCCACTGCTCCAACAGATAGTGAATGGCCTTCCCCAGCGCAGATTTCGGCGCGGTTCTCGCCTGCATCTCATTTGCCCATGACAACAGCGCGTCTAAAACAGGCTTTTCCTGTTCCAGCCGCTTTTCATATCGCTCCTCCGGCGTCAGTTCTGCGAATTCCTGCTCCAGCTTGAAAAGCTGTGAGCAATACCACTCGCCCATGGCCGCAGGAGAATCCTTCCGTTTCTCTTGCGGCAGGGTGCTCAGCGCCTCGTCAAATTTTCGCCGCGCATGTGCCCAACAGCCCACCACACGAACATTGCCCGGCAGTTTGTGGTATCCCTGGTAGCCATCCGCGTGCAGCCAGCCTGAGAAGCCTCGCAGAAAAGTCTCTGCATGCTCTGCTTTTCTTGTGGGCTGATACTCATACAGCACAATGGCCTGTTTTGTGCATCCGCTGGTGCGGTACAGCCACATGTAGGACTTGCTGGTGGAGGAACGCCCCGGTTCTTTCAGCACCTGCAGCGTTGTCTCATCCGCGTGTAGCACCGGCTCCCTGCAGAGATGTTCATGCAGTGTATCGTAGACCGGCCGCAGCCATTTCTCCGAGACGTTCAGCAGCCAGTTGGCCATGGTCTGCCGGGACAGCTTCAGTCCCTGACGATTGAATTCCTGTTCCAGCCGGTACAGCGGAGAGTACATGACAAATTTCTGCGTTGCCAGATACGCCACCGCCTCCGCGGAGGCAAAGCTGCCGGGCAGCAGCACAGGTTCTTTCGCCGCCTTCACAATGTTGGCCTCGCCAGTCTCCTGCTCACAGTTCTTACAGGCGTAGGTGTAGTATACGTCCTCGCGAACCCAGAACTCTGCTGGCTTCATCTGCAGCGTCCGGCGCACATCCTTGCCGATCTCAACCAACTCGCTGCCGCAAGCAGCACAGATCCGCTCATGCTCAGGCAGACGGTGCTCTACTACCTGGGTGGGAGTACCCTTTGGAATGACATCCAACACATTGCCGGACTGCCGCTTGCGCTCATGCGCTTTCACAGCGATCTGCTTCTCAGTGGCGGCTTTGGTCCCGAAGGCATAGGCCTCCAGTTCGTTCATGGTCAGGCTCAGCTGGTCCATGACCATCTGCTCCGCCTGTTCCGAAGAACGGCCAAACAGCTTTTTCTTGGACAGCTTCAGCTGCTCCAGCAGCCACTCATTCTGCAGCATAAGGCTGGTAATGGCCTGTGTTTGCTCTCGTTCGCGGGCAAGAAATCGCTCATATTCCGCACGGGAAATGGTCACCATTTCTTCCGTGTTGCTTGTCTGCACTTCTTTGTTTTCCATGCAGACATTATACCACAGAACACGGCAGAAAGCCAGTGTTTTCAATGGTTTCCACCTATTTCCCTGCTCAGACAGTGGTCAATCCCGTTACCGGGCGGTGGGCCTTCGGCTGCTCGATCTGCAGCCCCTCCATGAGCCAGCGGTACTGCTGCGGCGTTAGCGCCTTTACCTCGGATTCCGAGCGCGGCCATTGATACGCGCCCTGTTCCAGCCGTTTGTACAGCAGGATGAAGCCGTCCCTTTCCCAGTACAAGCCCTTGATACGGTCTCGCCGCCGTCCACAGAACAAAAACAGCGTGTTGGTAAACGGATCTAGTTCAAACTGCTGTTGGACGAGGCGCGCCAGGCCATCTATTCCTTTGCGCAGATCTGTGTAGCCGCAGGCAATATAGACTTTATCTGCGCCGGTGAAATCATTTAACATAGGCGCAGAAGGTTTACCAGCATTTTCAGCTGTTCCGCATCGCATCCGGAGTAAATGTCCAGGCTGGCGCTTCCAATATGCAGTGTGGCGCAACGTTCCGCAACGTTGCGTGATACCTGCACCGGTGCTGGTAACTCCGCAAAGGTCACAGTCGTTGATGGCGGTGTTCCGTTTCTCCGCACTCCTGTCAACAGTTCACGCTCCCAACGGTAATAGGTGGCTGTCGTAACACCCCGCTGCCGACACCATTCGCTTACGGAGAGACCGCTGCCCCTGCATTCCTGTATAGACATGCTCCATTCCTGTTTCTTGGCTTCATGTTTCAGTTCACTGCTCGTCATTTACTTCACACCCTGAACGTTATAGTGGTGGGAAGTTTCACAACTCCCCACCACTATTGTCCCATATGTGTCCAGCCGCCCTCAGTTTTGACGGTTACTTTCAGATGGGATGTTTTTACCGGCGGGTTGCTGTTGATTTCCAGCATCCTTTGAAAGCCGTCCACCGCTTCCTGCGGCGCTGTGATCTTCATCTTCCCGCCGGAGGAGAATACCCAGCCATAGAAATTGCTGCTGAGATCAACGGTCGCCTCCACAGTGAAGTGGTTCTCGTCCACGATCTGCGTGGGTGCATCCTCCCCGAAGCGGTCGATGATGCTGTTCATGAGGGCGTTTTCGCACAGCAGCGTAACATGGCACGTTTTGCCGGTAAGCATGGAAAATTCCTGTGTAAAATACGCCGACACATCGAAATCCTCGGGCTTTTGAAGGGATGCGTTCTGCGTGATCCGCAAGCCGTCGATGCGGTCTACCCGGAACTTTGCAATCTGCTGCCTGTGTTCGTGGAAGCCTACGAGGTAGTAGGTATCGTTATTCCAGAGCAGGGCATATGGGGAGACGGAATAGACTTTCCCGCCGTTTCGATGCACGCGC
>ERZ860322.546-NODE-546-length-27439-cov-4.680982_pt1 | contig 27439 bp, 26 predicted proteins | sample MGYA00509979_ERZ860322 | MGnify/ENA primary metagenome ERZ860322 (study PRJEB30046, sample SAMN00715217) | human gut metagenome | study: EMG produced TPA metagenomics assembly of the A metagenome-wide association study of gut microbiota in type 2...
AGACGGAGGTCTGGCGGCACATTACGAAAACACAGTCGTGATTACCGACGGTGAACCGGAATTGCTTACATTGTAAAATAGAAGGAGACTGTATTTATGGCGAAAAAAGACGTCATCGAGGCAATGGGAACGGTTGTCGACGCACAGCCTAACGCGATGTTCAAGGTCAAATTAGACAACGGTTTCGAAGTGCAGGCACACATTTCAGGAAAAATTAGAATGAACTATATCAGAATTCTTCCGGGAGACAAGGTGAAGGTAGAGCTTTCTCCATACGATCTGACCAGAGGAAGAATCATTTGGAGAGATAAATAAAAACAATAGGAATATATGTACAAAATATTCTTTATAAATTTTGTAAAATTTTCCTTGCGTTGATAGAAAAGGTTGTGCTATAATAGCAACCGAACTTGTCTGAAAGGAGGCTTTTGCAGTGAAGGTTAGATCATCAGTTAAACCAATTTGTGAAAAATGCAAAGTCATTAAAAGAAAGGGCAGCATCAGAATTATCTGTGAAAACCCTAAGCACAAGCAGAGACAGGGCTAATTACCCTGAAGCAGAGAAGTAGAAGTACTTCTCATATTTCTGCGTTATAGTATCAATGTCACTAGTTGGTATTATAACTAATTCTGTCTTTAATATAATGGACAGAGAACAGTTTTGCGGCTGCAGCGATGACACATCCGGATAAGTTGACGGTGTTCATTGCTATCAAATATAGTAGACTGAAGGTGACGCACACATTTCAGGCGTTCAAAGTGGGGGATAGAGCTTAGAACGAGCTGCGTAGGAATCGGACTACATTTTTCTATCTTTATTATTAATATTAATTTAATTGATCAAACGGAGGTTAAAGAACACATGGCTCGTATTTCAGGTGTAGACTTACCAAGAGAAAAGCGTATTGAAATAGGACTTACTTATGTTTACGGTATTGGCCGAGTAAGAGCATCTAAGATTCTTGAAGAGGCTGGCGTTAATCCAGATACACGTGTTAAGGATCTTACAGATGAAGAAGTTGCAAAGATTGCTAAGGTTATCGATGCTGATCCAGAACATTTAGTAGAAGGTGACTTAAGAAGAGAAGTTGCCATGAACATTAAGAGATTAAAGGAAATCGGATGCTACAGAGGAATCCGTCATAGAAAGGGACTTCCATGCAGAGGCCAGAAGACAAAGACTAATGCAAGAACATGTAAGGGTCCTAAGAAGACTGTAGCTAATAAGAAGAAATAATTGAATTGTTAAACTCACAGGAGGTTAGTTATCATGGCTCAGAAAGTTACAAAAAAAGTGACAAAGAAGCGTGTTAAGAAGAACGTTGAAAGAGGACAGGCACATATTCAGTCATCTTTCAATAATACAATAGTTACATTAACAGATGCAGAAGGAAATGCTTTATCATGGGCATCTGCAGGTGGACTCGGATTCAGAGGATCTAAGAAGTCTACTCCTTATGCAGCACAGATGGCAGCTGAGACAGCAACAAAGGCTGCATTAATCCATGGATTAAAGTCTGTAGACGTTATGGTTAAGGGACCAGGTTCAGGTAGAGAAGCAGCTATCAGAGCACTTTCAGCAGCTGGTCTTGAAGTTACAAGTATCAAGGATGTTACTCCAGTTCCACATAATGGATGCCGTCCACCAAAGCGTAGAAGAGTTTAATTTAGGGAGGTAAGATTACAATGGCAGTTAATAGAACACCTGTCCTCAAGAGATGTAGATCTCTTGAAATGGATCCTGTATATTTAGGAATAGATAAGAAATCTAGAAGAAAGGCAAAGAACGCTGGTAGAAAGGTTAGCGAGTATGGAATGCAGCTTCGTGAGAAGCAGAAGGCTAAGTTCATCTACGGTGTATTAGAGAAGCCTTTCAGAAATTACTATAAGAAGGCTGAGAGACAGAAGGGTATGACTGGTGAGAACCTTATGATCATGCTCGAGCTCAGACTTGACAATGTTCTTTTCAGATTAGGATTCGCTAGAACAAGAAAAGAAGCAAGACAGATCGTTGATCACAAGCATGTATTAGTTAATGGTAAGTGCGTAAACATCCCTTCATACCTTGTAAAGGCTGGAGATGTTATCGAAATCAGAGAGAAGTCTAAGTCATCAGCAAGATACAAGGAAATCCTTGAGTCTACTAACGGAAGACTTGTTCCAGAGTGGTTAGAGGCAGATGCAGACGCTCTTAAGGGATCAGTTAAGTCAATCCCTACAAGAGAAGTTATTGACGTTCCTGTAAACGAGATGCTTATCGTCGAGTTATATTCTAAGTAATCCGTACCGGAAATATAGAATAAAACTTATAAAACCCATAAAAAGGAGGGACTATACATGGTTGATGCAGATTTTAATTTCAAGATGCCAAAGATTGAGATGACAGAAAAATCAGAAGATGGCAAGTATGGAAAATTTGTTGTTGAGCCGCTCGAAAGAGGATATGGTTTAACATTAGGTAATTCTTTAAGAAGAATTATGCTCTCTTCATTAGTTGGTACAGCTGTAAGCAGTATCAAGATTGAAGGTGTACTTCATGAATTCAGCTCAATTCCAGGTGTTAAGGAAGATGTTACTGAGATCGTCATGAACATCAAGCAGTTATCAATCAAGAACAACGGAAATTCTGTTGAGCCTAAAGAAGCACATATTGACTTCGTAGGCGAAGGTGTAGTTAGAGCATCAGATATTCAGGTTGATCCTGATATTGAAATAATCAATCCGGATCTTGTTATTGCACATCTTAATGGTGCAGACAGCAAGCTCACAATGGAACTTACAATCACTAATGGTCGTGGTTATGTAAGCTCTGAGAAGAATAAGAGAGATGATCAGCCAGCAGGCGTTATCGCTATTGATTCAATCTACACACCAGTAGAGAGAGTTAATATGGCAGTTCAGAATACTCGTGTAGGTCAGGATACAGATTTTGATAAGCTTACACTTGATATTTTCACTAATGGAACAATAGAACCAGATGAGGCTTTAAGTCTCGCAGCTAAGGTTTTAAGTGAACATTTAAAGGGATTCATCAATCTTTCGGAGAACGCTCAGAAAGTGGAAATCATGGTTGAGCAGGAAGAGGATGAGACTACTAAGGTCCTTTCAATGAGCATTGAAGATCTTGAATTATCTGTTCGTTCATCTAATTGTCTTAGAAGAGCTGGTATCAACACAGTTGAAGAGCTTTGCAACAAGACATCAGATGATATGATGAAGGTAAGAAACTTAGGTAAGAAGTCTTTAGATGAAGTTCTCCTTAAGCTTAAGGAAATGGGCTTACATCTTAGACCTAACGAAGATTAATTTGTAGATACGGCGGCTATACAGTAAGTCCATAAGCGCATGTGTAGCTGTTACAAATGGAGGTAAATCATGGCAAAATATAGAAAGCTCGGCAGAACATCTAGCCAGAGAAAGGCTTTATTAAGAAGTCAGGTAACAGCATTAATCGAGAATGGCAAGATTGTTACTACAGAGGCAAGAGCCAAGGAAGTAAAGAAGATGGCTGAAAAGCTCATCACACTTGCAGTTAAAGAGAAAGACAACTACGAGACAGTTAAGGTTTCAGCAAAGGTTCCTAAGAAGGATGCTGAAGGCAAGAGAGTTAAGGAAGTTGTTGATGGCAAGAAGGTTACTGTATATGAGACAGTAGAGAAGGAAATCAAGAAGGATCTTCCTTCAAGACTTCATGCTAGAAAGCAGATGGATAAGGTTCTTTACACAGTTACAGAAGTTCCTACAGCAGCTGCTGGAAAGAAGAAGAATACAAAGACTGTTGATCTTACAAACAAGTTATTTGATGAGATCGCACCTAAGTATGCTGGTCGTCAGGGCGGTTATACAAGAATCGTTAAGATCGGTTTAAGAAAAGGTGATGCAGCAATGGAAGTTCTTCTTGAATTAGTTTAATTTCAATTGCAATTTAAGCGGGTAAGGAAACTTATCCGCTTTTTTTGGAATCTGCGGTAAGACTTAAAAGGGCAGGAGGTCATATGGGAATAGTTAAAGCAAAAAACCTCACATTTGAATATATAAGACGAGATGAAGATGGTAATGTTGAGGGAATAACTAAAGCTGTTGATAATGTGAGTATTGACATTAAGCAGGGCGATTTTGTTGCCGTGTTAGGTCATAACGGCTCCGGTAAATCAACATTTGCAAAACATCTGAATGCGCTCGTTATGCCGACAGAGGGAACTGTGTGGGTTGATGGTATGGACACAAGGGAAGAGGAGAATACTCTAAAGGTAAGACAGACTGCCGGAATGGTATTTCAGAACCCTGATAACCAGATAGTTGGAACTCTTGTTGATGAAGAGGTTGGATTTGGACCAGAGAATATTGGTGTTCCAACGGAAGAAATATGGGAACGAGTTGAAAAAAGCCTGAAAGCAGTAGGAATGTATGCTTTCAGAAACCAGTCGCCAAACAAGCTATCTGGAGGACAGAAGCAGAGGGTAGCGATTGCGGGAATTGTAGCAATGAAGCCAAAATGTATTGTCTTAGATGAACCAACAGCAATGCTTGATCCGTTGGGACGAAAGGATGTACTTAATGTGCTTCATGAATTGAACAGGCAGGAAAATGTAACGGTTATACTTATCACTCATTACATGGAAGAAGTAATTGATATAGACAAGCTTTATGTAATGGATGATGGAAAGCTGGTAATGTCAGGAACACCAAGAGAAATATTCTCTCAGGTGGAGAAATTAAAGGAATTGAGACTTGATGTGCCACATGTTACAGAATTAGCCTATGAACTTCAGAAGGAAGGCGTTCCATTAAAGAATGGAATATTGACTTCAGAAGAATTTACAGAGGAACTCATTAGAGTTAGAAATGAGGGTTTCAATGTCAATAAAAGTAGATAATATCAGCTACATTTATGAAAAAGGCACTGGCTTTGAGAGGCAGGCTTTAAAAAATGTTAGCTGTGCAATAGAGGATGGTGAATTTATCGGGCTTATTGGTCATACAGGTTCGGGTAAATCCACATTTATACAGCATCTTAATGGTCTTGTTAAACCGACTGAAGGCCATATATATTACAATGGCAGAGATATATATGAGCAGGGCTTTAATATGAAAGAATTAAGAAGCAGGGTAGGACTGGTTTTTCAGTATCCGGAACACCAACTTTTTGAGACTGAGATATTCAAAGATGTATGTTTTGGTCCTAAGAACCTTGGCCTTTCACAGAAGGAGGTTGAAATCAGAGCATTTGAGTCGTTAAGACTGGTTGGAATAGATGATAATATGTTTTATCAGTCGCCATTTGATTTGTCAGGTGGACAGAAGAGAAGGGTTGCTATTGCGGGTGTACTTGCGATGAAACCAGATGTTCTTATTCTGGATGAACCTACGGCTGGTCTTGACCCTAAGGGAAGAGATGATATTCTTAATTGTCTTAGGTATTTAAGGGAAGAGACAGGAATGACTATTATTCTTGTGTCACACAGCATGGATGATGTTGCTAACTATGTGAGCAGAATTATGGTAATGAATGATGGTGTGCTGACATATGATGACACTCCAAGAAATGTATTCAGGCATTATAAGGAGCTGGAGGCAATAGGACTTGCAGCACCACAGGTAACTTATTTGATGAATGATTTAAAGCAGGCAGGCTTTGATGTTAATACAGATGCTATCACAATTAATGAAGCGAAGGAAAGCATTTTGTCAGCACTGGGATAAAGGAAGTAATATGATTCGAGATATAACAATAGGACAGTATTATCAGGCAGATTCGGTAATACACAGACTGGACCCGAGAGTTAAGCTTATGGGTACCTTAATATTCGTAATATCCCTGTTTCTGGGAAGTAATATATGGCTGTATCTGGTTGTAGCAGCATTTTTGGCGATAGTAATTGCACTGTCAAAGATACCTCTTAAATTCATTCTTAAAGGTCTTAAGGCAATTGTAATATTAATTGTAATCAGTGCGGCATTTAATCTGTTTCTGACGCCAGGAACGCCTCTTATTAAGATATGGAAGCTGACGATAACACATGAAGGTCTTAATACGGCTGTATTCATGGTTATAAGGCTTATTTTTCTTATTATGGGTTCATCCCTTATGACGCTCACAACAACGCCTAATAACCTTACAGACGGGCTTGAGAAGGGACTTGGTTTTCTTAAATATATTAAAGTTCCGGTTCATGAAATTGCAATGATGATGTCAATTGCATTGAGGTTCATCCCGATTCTTATTGAAGAAACAGATAAGATAATGAAGGCACAGATGGCGAGAGGTGCGGATTTTGAGTCTGGTAATATTATTAAGAAGGCAAAAGCCATGATACCTATTCTTGTGCCTTTATTCATATCAGCGTTCAGAAGGGCAAATGAACTTGCAATGGCTATGGAGGCGAGATGTTATCACGGTTCTGAAGGAAGAACCAAGATGAAGCCGCTGAAATACTCCAGAAGAGATATTAATGCATATCTTATTATCGCATTGTATCTTGCATGCATTATTGTGGTTAAGGTTACGCTTAAGTTAATATAATCAGAGAGCATGCAGATATCACATTTATAATAGTTTGATTCTGGCTTTTAAGGAGGAACGCCATGCGAAGAATAAAGCTTATCGTAGCTTATGATGGAACAGAATATTCTGGCTGGCAGATTCAGCCGGAAGCACCAACTATAGAAATGTGTCTTGACAAGGCAATTCACGAGCTTACCGGTGAAAATGTGCATGTGACCGGAGCAAGCCGTACAGACGCAGGTGTGCATGCATATGGAAATGTAGCTGTATTTGATACGGAATCGACAATACCTGGAGACAGATTCACATTTGCACTAAACAGATTCCTGCCGGATTCAATTGTTATTCAGGATTCATGGGAAGTGTCTGGAGATTTTCACCCAAGGCACTGTAACACAAGAAAGACTTATGAATACCGCATACTTAATACTGCTGTTCCGTTGCCTCAGAAGCGCAATTTCACATGGCATGTTGCAGGCAGTATTGATATTGAAAAAATGAAAGAAGCTGCAGCATATATTGTTGGTGAACATGACTTCAAAAGCTTCTGCTGTGTGAGAACTCAGGCAGAATCGACTGTCAGGACTATATATTCACTTGAGGTTTTGCAGGAAGGCAGTGAGATAATTATCCGTATTAAAGGAAATGGATTCTTATACAACATGGTAAGAATTATTACAGGAACACTTATTCAGGTGGGAAAAGGAAGGTTCATGCCGGAATATGTGAAGCAGATGTTAGAGGCAAAGGACAGGACTGTTGCAGGGCAGACTGCTCCTCCACAGGGACTTACACTTGTTGGCATTGAATATGTGGATAATGATGATGCAAGGGTTGTCTGATGTGGATAACTTTTTTGGATAAAACATTTGCAAAAGTATATTGACACACGTGGTTATGTGTTATATAATTCAGAAATGTGGCGTGATAAGTGCGCCCATAATTAAGGTTTTAAGTGTTTCACCAATGCCCCGGAGAGACATTTATATACATTAATAATTAAGCATTATAGCAATATTTCAGGAGGAAAACTAATGAAAACTTATATGGCTAGTGCATCTACAATCGAAAGAAAATGGTATGTAGTAGATGCTGCAGATTATACATTAGGTCGTTTAGCATCACAGGTTGCTGCTGTGTTAAGAGGAAAGAATAAGCCAACTTACACACCATTCCTTGACTGTGGTGACAATGTTATCGTAATTAACGCTGATAAGGTTAAGTTCACAGGAAAGAAGCTTGACCAGAAAGTTTACTACAGCCACTCAGACTATGTTGGTGGTTTAAAGGAAACAACACTTAAGGAAATGATGGAAAAGAAGCCTGAGAAGGTTATCGAGCTTGCTGTTAAGGGAATGCTTCCAAAGGGACCTTTAGGACGTCAGATGTTCACAAAGCTTCATGTTTATGCTGGTCCAGATCATGAGCAGGCAGCTCAGAAGCCAGAAGTATTAAAGTTTTAATATAAGGACACATATAAGGAGGAATTAACAGTGGCTAAGAAAGCAAACGGAAAGTTCTACGGAACAGGTAGAAGAAAAAGCAGTATTGCTAGAGTATATTTAGTACCAGGTACAGGTAATATCACAATAAATAAGAGATCACTTGATGAGTATTTCGGTCTTGAGACACTTAAGGTTGTTGTAAAGCAGCCATTAGCTCTCACAGAGACAGCTGACAAGTTCGATGTAATCGTTAACGTACACGGTGGCGGATACACAGGTCAGGCTGGTGCTATCAGACATGGTATCTCAAGAGCACTTCTTCAGGTTGATTCAGACGAGTACCGTCCATCACTTAAGAAGGCTGGTTTCTTAACAAGAGATCCAAGAATGAAGGAAAGAAAGAAGTACGGTCTCAAAGCAGCTCGTCGTGCTCCACAGTTCTCAAAGAGATAATTTTTACAATCCAAAGCGTCTTATTGCGCTTCAGAAAAGTATGTTACACCCCAGAATTTCGGTTCTGGGGTGTTTTTTTAGTTTGTGAACTATGGTATTATTATGATATAATGATTTTTCAAAAGGTAAAGCGAGAAATATGAGATTTGATAAGAGAATGTTTTAATAATGTATTATATTACACAGTATAGGAGAGCCATATATGATTAAAATAGCATTTTTCGATATAGATGGAACATTGTTGAAAATGGGATGTAAAGAACCGACAGATAAAACAGTTAAGGCGTTAAATTCTCTTCACCAGAATGGAATTTTGCTTTGTATGGCAACTGGCAGAGGCTATCTTTCAATCCCTAAATTCAAAGATATTACATTTGATGTGCTGCTTACATTTAATGGTTCATATGTAATGGCTGGAGAAAAGATTATTTTCAGAAATCCCCTGAATAATAATGATAAACATCAAATAATTCAAAATCTTAATAAAATGAACAGAGCAGCTGCAATCAGCAATGAGCATTTTATTGTTACTAATGGCACAGATGAGCATCTGGAAGAGTACTTTAAATTTGGAAATGAAACATTGACAATTGCAGATAATTTTGATGAGTTATGTAAAGAAGATATTTATCAGATTATGTGTGCGTGCAGAAAAGAAGAATATGCCCAGATACTGCAAGGAACTGAAAATACTCAGATAACTGCATGGTGGGATAAAGCAGCAGATATAATTCCATTGAATTGTGGTAAGGGAAATGCTGTAAATGCAGTGCTTAATTATTACGGATTATCGAAAGATGAGGCGATTGCTTTTGGTGATGGTAGAAATGATATTGAAATGCTAGAAGCTGTTGGTACAGGAGTAGCCATGGGGAATGCCATTGATGAAGTCAAAGCAAGAGCAGATGTCATATGTAAATCCGTTGAAGAAGACGGAGTGTATCATTACTGCCTGGAGCAAAAACTCATTAAATGCTGATGGACTTATTATACAGCAGGGTTGCAGAGTGTTATATACTCTGCAACCCTGTTAGTCATTTATAGTCTTAATTTTACCACCACTTCTCACGGTAAGAATATTCACCGCGGTAATTAGAAGCATTATAATCAGGATACTTGAAAGGTGCATATACATCATCCTTAGGTGCATCATCCTGAGTATATATGTACATAGAATCATAATCCCATGTGACAATTTCATCACGGGCATCGCCGTAGAGGTTTACAGCTTCAGCACACATGGTAGGATGACCGTCATCAGGGAATTTAACAACCTGAATACCATTGCCGTCAATCATTCCGCCGCGCTCTATATCAGCATTAAGAAGGATGAAGTCCTGACCGTCACCAGTCCAGTTTACAGGAGTTAAGAGATTACCATTAAGCTCATTCTCCATTTCCCATAACTGATTACCCTCGCTGTCATAGAAATATATAATTCCCTGGTGTCCCCAGAAATTAACAACAACCATTTCATAGCCAGGGCGGTTAGGAAGATAATTAGCAAGACTGACACGCTGTGCATGGCCTATACCATCCTTTTTAAGAAGCTTTCCGTTAAAATCAGATATCAGGAAGCCTTCCTTTCCTGCAACACAGGCAAAGAATTTAGTACCTTTATGTGGTCCTGATTCGAATCTGCCGGGAACAATCTCATCAATATGGTCTTCATTAACAGGCATAGTCCACATTTTATTACCATGGCAGTCAAGCATGTTATAACCAACTAAAAGTTCATCATGTCCATCCCCGTTAATATCAATTGCAAAAGGAAAATGTCCGGTATTCTTATCACTCTGGAAATGCCACATAACCTCAAGGTCATCATTAAGTGCATACACCCTGCAATAACGATCTTTAATGAGAATATCGCGTGGTTTATCAAGACCACGGAAATTACATATACGCATACCATCAGGGTTAATTCTGTCAAATGCGTAGATTTTATCAGGAACACCGATAATAGTTCCGTCCTCTTCTGGTGTAGAGAAAGGTGTTTTGGCACGTTTCTTCACTTCACCTGTTCTGCCATCAAGAATCAGCACTTCAAAATTCTTGGCTGTTATAACCTCATCAAAGCCATCACCATCAATATCATATATCTGCATAGGCATATCTGCCGATATAGTTCCAATGTCGTGATTGTCAGTAGGTTCACCATGCTGCCATAATATATTGCCATCAAGGTCAAATGCGGTGAGACAGCTGATTGTTCCATAAGCATCACGGCTTACTCTTTTCTGGCACTGAGCCATAACCATCTGATATTCGCCGTTGCCAAGCAGATGACCAAAACGAAGCTGTCTTCCGGTGCCGCAGCCTTTAAGGTCAATTTTCTTAAGAAGCTTCATCTTAGGATAATGTGCTTGTGCATCTTCACATTCAGCTTTATAAGCATTTCTTGCAGCATCAATAGAAGCAGCAGTACTTTCAGAAGTAGTAACATTTACAAAACCGAACTGTGTTGGGATAGTTGCAGTAATGGCAACCTTGCCACCCTGTCTTGCATATTCAGTGTCAAGGTCAAAATAAACCTTATCATCAACACTGCATATAACATGGCTGCCTTTAATCTCAGCCTTAAGTACATAAGTATCATCACAGTTGTAATCAAAAGGTACAGAATCGAGTACAGTAACCTCCTCCTTATGACGATACTCAAGTCTTAACTCATGCTCTTCAAAAACAAGGACAAGAAGATTAGCAGAGTTCTGACAACAAAAACCAATGCCGGCATTGCCCCATTTGGTAGTAAACATACGCACACTTGCAGTTATAGTATAATCGCGCCAGAATCTGTCACCGCTTGTGAGCATAGGAAATGTGCGGTGTGGCTTGTCATTGCGGATACGCATCTGCTCCATAAAATGTTTTCCATTATATTCAGAAATAATCCAGGAAGCCCCCTGACCGTTATAAACGTGGTTGCATACCGGGTCATACCATTTACCATAATATCCAGGATAATGGATAAAATGATACTCACCCATTGCCGAATGATTCTTATCATAAGGAAATTCACCAATAGGGAAATCAGAGAAATCTTCATTAAGTAAAATAAAATCTGCCATAATAACCTCCGTTCTAAAAAAATATAATTAATGGTTCTTTCTGTAGCTTCCGGGCGCTTCGCCCATGATTTTTTTAAATGTGCCGCCCATAGTATTACTGTCGGCGAAACCGCATTTGTCAGCAATCTCAGTAATAGAGAGGCTGGGGTTGACTAAAAGGGCTGCTGCTGCGTGCGTTCTTACATTAATAAGATACTCTCTGAATCTGAAGCCTGTAAAAGCCTTAAATTTCTTGGAAAGGCTCGATTCACTCATATTAAAAAGTTCGGCAGTAGCAGCCATAGTTATGTCATTGTGATAATTCTCGATAATATATTCAATAACCTTCTGGATAAGTTCATTACCTGTATCCATTTTCGTAATAACATTATCTTCGTACATCTGACAACGCAGAATAAAAAGTATAAGTTCATGAAAATAAGAATGTATGAAAGATAAAGACAGACTATCTACACCATTGTGTTCATAAGAAATCTTCTGGATAATTGATGATATATAATCAAGTCGTCTTTCTGGTATATGGATAACAGGATGTTTATGAAAAATGCTTTCTATATCCAGAGAAGAATCATCAGCAATCCACTTTAAATCATCATTATTAAAATATAGCACATATCTTGTATGGTCACTTCCTGCAAGGTAAGTAGTCATATGGGCTGTATCTGGTGAAATAAGAGCAAGTCCGCCAGGATTTAACATATATATTTCATCACCTACATAAAGTGTGCAGGAACCAGAATATATAAACATCAGCTCCCATCTGTTATGTTCATGAAAATGTTTCATCTTATAAGATGGTGGCACAGTAGCAATATCCGTGTTGAAATTGTCATCAATAAAATGGTACATTGCCGTCTCCTAGGTATATAAATAATATCTTACGAAGCAAAATCACATGTTGATTATAGGTCGTTTATAGAGAAAATGTTACTGATTTTTTACATATTTTTTTGATTTTGAAAGATTTCGTGCTGTTTTTTTGTATCTATAAAAATACAATGTGAATATAATGGAAGCATCTTAAGAAGCAGAAACAATTTAATATAAGGAGGAATAATATGATACGAAGAAACAAAATTATTGCTTCTGTTGCTGTCAGTGTCATGACTGGTGTTCTTGTTGCAGGTAACTTAGTTCCATTACAGGGATATTATGCATTTGCACAGGAAACAGGAGTAACAGCTATGAGATATTCAGCAGTAAAAGACATTAACAAAACATTAGAAGGTTACACACCAATCGACAGTTCTGATCCGGTTGAATTCGGTGGAACTTACATTAAGTATCAGGGTGAGACAATCCAGTTGTCAGAGACAGCCATATATCTTGATGGTTCGTTATCAGACGAGCTTGCTGCCCAGTACCCATATGTATATAACGACATTACTAAGGCATTGTCAGCAGACGCATTAAAGAATGGAACAGCAGATAATCCAATGACAGTATATGTTGCACCATATGTATACTGGATAGATGATCCGGCAGCAACAGATACAGTACAGAAGACAGAAGGATATTCAGTACCTTATGGAATGGTTGTTAATTCAGATTATCTTACTATCAAAGGTCTTACAGGAAATCCTGATAATGTTGTATTAGCTGGAAACAGAGGACAGTCACATGCCTCTAATGGTAACTACACAATGTTCAGATTCAACTGCAGCGGCGCACTTACAGTTAAGAACATAACAATAGGTAACTATTGCAGCGTTGACCTTGATTATCCGCTTATGAGTGAGCTTAATCAGGCAAAGAGAACAGAGACAATCACACAGGCACAGCTTGCTGATGTTTCTGGAGAAAAGATGTTTGCAGATAATTGTAACTTTATAAGTAGACTTAATCTTGACCCAATAAATGGAGCATCAAGAAGTCTTTATAACAACTGTCATTTTGAAAGTACAGATGATGCTCTCAATGGAAATGCTGTATATGTAGGATGCGATTTTGATTTCTACGGAAACAGACCATTATATTCATCATATGGTACAGGTTCAACATTTTTAGGTTGTACATTTAATTGTAAGATATTAAATGTTGAAGCTGAACCTACACAGTTCTTTACTAAGGAAGGCGGCACAATTACCGCAGTAGACTGTGTATATAAAAGTAATTTAAGTGTACCTATATCAATTGGATGGACTAAAACACCATCAACTTCATTAAAGTGTTATCAGAGCAACATAATTCATAATGGACAGAGCATCACAATCGGTGGCGAGGGTGCTAAAGAAACCGTTGATATGACAGGTAAGTCGGTACTTGATGCCTACAAGGTTGTGTCAGGTGGTAAGACATATTACAACACATACAATCTTTTAAAGGGCAGTGACGACTGGGATCCATTAGGAGTTAAGGATGTAATTAAAGCAGCCGGACAGGACACAGTTGCAACACAGCTTTCAATAACATCAGATGTCACAGAGATTGAATCTGGAAAGGAAACAGCTTCAATAGGAGGAACAGTTAACTATTTCTATGGAACTAATGATACAACACAGAAGATAACATACAGCGTATCAGACGAAGATAAGGCATATGTGAAGTTAACAGATAATGGTGACGGAACATGCAAAGTAGAAGGTACTAATAATGATGATGCAGCTAAGAAGGTCATTATAAATGCATCTACAGAGTCAGGCCTTGAAGCAGCAGTTGGAATTACTGTAAAGCCAAGCAAGCTTGAAGCACCAGCATTTACAAAGGCACCAGTTATTACTAATGACGGACAGGGCAGTCTTAAAGTAGATTACTCACTTGATTTAGGAAGCAGAGAAGACATGTCTGCAATCTCATGGTACAGATGTACAGATGCAGAGGGCAGCAATCCTATACTTGTAGCAGTAACAAGAAATGATTCACCAGAGTATACATATAAGTTAACAGCAGGTGATGTAGGATATTACATCATGGCTAAGGTAGAATCTAAGAACATCAGAAGTGATTATGGAACACCGGTAAATACAGTATATGACAAGGCAATCGGAGTGAAAGATATAAGAAGCAAGAACTTTGCTACAGATTTCTCTAACTTCCCTAATGTAAAGCAGTCTGAAATCAAAGCTGGCTTCTGGACAGTAGATTATAACCGTCCGGCAGATACAGAAAGTTTTGGAAGCTGGCAGGGAGCTGATACAGAAGAACCTTGGAAATATGGAACAACAGGTAACGGCTGTGTAGGCGCTGGATTATATGAAGGTACACAGGGCGCAAGACTTATGTATACACCAGTAGAAGGAACATATGGTGATATGTCACTTAAGCTTGTAGTTGACCCAGCCAAGACAGCAGGTCAGGGATTTGGTAGTGCAGGACAGTATATGGATGTACTTCTTAAGTTCGATACATCTACACTTACAGGATACGGATTAAGAATAGTAAGAACAAAGGCTTCATCTAATGCCGTAACATTTGTACTTGTAAAATACGACAACGGAACAGTAACAGAGATTTCTGATGAAGTTATCGCAAGCTGCTATGCAACAGGCTGTACAATCAGCTTAAAGGCTGAAGGCAATAAGCTCACAGCACATGTTGAGACACCAACAGAACAGCTTGCAGACCAGGCAGCTAAGGGATATCCACATGTGGTTGACCTTACAGCAGAGATTGAAGCTAACAGCTTTGGTGGAGTTGCAATCCAGCATACAGGAACACTTGGCGCACGCGGATGGCAGAATACAACAATGCTTCATAACTTAAATGTTACATGGGAAGGTGAGAATAACCAGAACCCAGAATATGTTGAAGGAAATCCATCAGATAACGAGAATCCTGCCGAGACACCTGATGATTCAACAGGAACATCAACAGGAGCAGACACAACAGTCAAGACTGGTGATATGAGTCATACAGGAATGTATGCAGCATTAATGTCAGCAGGACTTTGTGGCTTACTTGGAATGGCAGCAGTATACATGAGAAGAAGAAAAGATATCTAATTTCATAAATAACTTCTTTCTAAGAGGGCATCTGCATTAAGCAGGTGCCCTTTTTTCGCGCGAACAATTGACATTTTCCACAATATAGTTTAAAGTTTCAAAGAACTAACTTATGTAAGGTGGAGATAATTATGAAGTTAAGAAAATACATTTTAACAGTTATGATAGGAATCACTGCTATGACAGTGCTCTCATCATGCGGTAATAAAGAAAAGGCTGCGAAGGAACAGCCGGCCCAGAGCACACAGGAAATATTTGCAATGGATACATATATGTCACTAACAGCATATGGAAATAATTCAGAGGAGGCAGTAAACAAGGCGGTGCAGGAGATTAACCGGCTTGATGCAATGTTTTCGGTAGGAAATGCGGACAGTGATGTTACTAAGATAAATGAAAATGGAAGCGGAGAAGTATCGGAAGAAACGGCATTTATAATGAACAGGGCAATGCAGGTGTCAGAAAAGACCAATGGGGCTTTCGATATTACGATATATCCTCTTATGGAGCTGTGGGGATTTACGACGAAGAATTACAGAGTGCCTGAAAGCAACGAGATTGCAGAGGCACTTAAGGGTGTTTCTTATACAAATGTATCAGTAAACGGGCAGCAGGTGGCACTGACAGGTGGTTCCAGCATTGACCTTGGCGGTATAGCCAAAGGCTACACATCTTCGCGGGTTATCCAGATTATGAAGGATTGCGGCATTGAGCATGCGATTGTCAATCTTGGGGGCAATGTGCAGGTGCTTGGAACTAAGACGGACGGTTCAGACTGGAGAGTTGCCATACAGAATCCTGCCAGTGAGAATAGTTATCTTGGAATATTAAGCACGGCGGATAAGGCTGTCATTACATCAGGCGGGTACGAGCGGTATTTTGAGCAGGACGGACAGGTATACCATCATATTATAGACCCACAGACAGGTTATCCTTCAGACAGTGACCTGACTTCTGTTACAATTGTGTGTTCAGATGAAACTACAGCAGATGCATTGTCAACGGCACTTTTTGTAATGGGGCTGGACGGCGCTAAAGAACTTTACAGAAGCGGTGCTATAGATTTTGATATGATACTTTTTGATGGCAGTAAAGTGTATGTGTCAGAAGGAATCAAAGACACATTTTCAACAGATATGGATAAGGAAATAATTACCAGACAGCCTTAATGAGAATTATTATTAACTGTCTGTATTGACAAATGTGGTGAGAAAAATATATTCTATAGGTCGGTTAGTGAAAACTAATTAAAGATAGGTGGATATACTTTTGTTAAAGATAGCTAACCGAGATATACAGACCCGAAGGAGCAGACATGTTATTAATAATATCACTTATAATCGTAGCTTTATTTATATATTTTCTCAAAGATTCACTTAAGAAATATGCCAATATATTTTATATAGGTGCGGCAGTAATCTCTATTGCGGTATTCCTGCTTGAGTTCCTGCCAATGCCTTTGTTTGTAAAGAACAATATATTAGGAATATTTGCAAAAGGCTCGATTGGAACGGCAATGTTTGTTGTAGTAATGTACACTGGCGCACTGCCAAAGGGCAACAAGCTGATTGCACCACTTATGAAGATAAGAGGCGAATTGTCAATTACAGCGGCAATACTCGTCCTGTGTCATAATTTCACATATGGAATGACATATTTCAGAATGTTATTTACGAAGACAAGCCTTTTATCAGCCACACAGCTTGCAGCTGCGGAAATAAGTCTTGTGCTTATAGCTATAATGCTTGTGCTTACAGTTACATCTTTTCCATCTGTAAGAAAGAAGATGCAGGCTAAGAAGTGGAAGCAGTTACAGCGCACAGCATATGTGTTTTATGGTCTTATGTATGTTCACATTATGCTCATTAACATACCTTATGCGAGACTTGGACTTGGCATGTATATTGCAAATGTAGTTATCTACAGCATAGTTTTCTTAGGCTATGCAGCTATGAGAATAGCAAAGGCTGTATCAGTAAAGGCAGCAAGAGCCGGAAAGACATACGGTAAGAAAACAGAGACGGTTCTGTATGGACTGGCATTGGTTATATGTGCAGTGATGACGGTGGCGTGCTTTGCAGGAAGACAGACAGTGTCGGCATCGGAAGATAATGAGGAATGGGATGATTTCTTTAACGAAGAGACAGTTGCAGCAATGGTCAAAGAGATTGAGAGCAGTCAGACAGGTACTGATTCTGCGTCAGCAGAGGCTGGACAGACGAATCTGTCAGATACACAGTCTGACAATTCTGATGCAGCGAATGCGGGGGATTCCGGTATTAGCAATTCTGATTCTAATAATGCAGGTACGAATAATTCCGGCTCAGATAATTCATCTGGCAGTTCATCAACTGGTATATCAGGAAATGGTGGTCAGACAGATAACGGTTCTGGTGGAAGCAATGATTCACAGGGAGGCGGTTCAGGCAGTGACGCACCGGCTAATACAACATTTAAAGCAGATGGAACTTATACAGGTTCCGCTATGTGTGAGACTTATAACTACAATGTAACGGTTACAATAGTCATATCAGGAGATGTGATTACATCAGTTACAGCAGTTTCGGAAGCAGGCGCACAGGATGTACAGTATTTTAATATGGCAAATGCAAAGGTTCCTGCACAGCTTCTTGCAAACCAGAGTACATCAGGTGTTGATGCAGTATCTGGTGCAACCAAATCAAGCAATGCCATCAAGAAGGCATTTTACTATGCTTATAAATCGGCTAAGAAGTAGGCGGATTTGTAATAGAAAAAAATACAAGGAGGAATTATGAGAAAGAACATTTTTACTAAGATTGCTGCGGTTGCAGCTGCTACTGTTCTTGCTGTAACAGCACTTCCTGCACTTGTGTCAGATACACATGCAGCAGATGATGAGTATTCATATGTATATGCTGGTCTTACATGGCAGGAATACTGGGCTAACGAGGGCGTATATAACGCAGGAGATGTAACAACATCTGATGAGAAGGATACACATGGTGAGTATGATAAGGGCGCTTTTGATACAGTAACAAGAGCTACAACCAATCATGGTCTTCACAGAGGAAGCTACCAGTGCATGGCAACAATTGATACAGAAGATGGTAAGAAGTATGAGCTTGCCGGCTGGACTGGTGATGCAAAGAATCAGATAATGATTCTTACAGATGGTACACAGCTTTCATATAGTAAGGGAGTAATTACTAATACAGATGGTACAACATCTAAGCTTTCTTCTTATGAAGTAACTGGTATTAAGTATGTTCCGGTTAAGGTTAAGACATCTGATCTTGCTGATTTTGAGCAGCATTACAAAGTTGTCAAGAATGGTGAGAAGTTATACGGAGGATTCGGTGAGGTCAAGCTTAGTTCATATGAGTATACAGCTGCAGTTAATGCAGATACTAACGGACTTAAGACAGCAGTTAAGAATGCAGATGGAACATATTCATTCTCTGCAAGACAGACTGGAAGTGGAAAGTCATTTGCAGAGCAGGATATAAGTGTGGCTGCTAACATTACATCTACAGTAAAAGATGCTACAGGTTCATACGGTGAATTCTTAAGAGTTGATATTAATGGTGATGGTTATGGCGCATTAGGTGCTATGATGCAGGCTGTTAAGTGGACATATTATGGAAATGATGCAACAAGAACAAATGCTGTTGCTACATATGGTACTAAATTTGCTGCAGATAACTGGATGCATAAGTCAATGGGAATCCAGCTTGGACTTACTGATTCAGCACGCTGCCAGTTACCAGCAGGTTATGATGGAACAGGTTACTGGTCACTTACAGTATATGCATTAGGATATACTGATACTACAATTGATTTTGAAGCAACTGATGCTAATATCGTTAAGATTAAAGCACCTGTAAGTGATACATCTAAGCTTTCAGCAGCTATTGCAGCAGCAGATGCACTTAATGAAGCTGATTATACAGCAGAATCCTGGGCAGCTATGAAGCTTGAGTATGAGGAAGCAGTCGATGCACTTGCAGTTGCAGAATATCAGGCAGATGTTGATGAGGCAACAGAGCATCTTACAGCAGCAATCAATGCATTAGTAAAGGTTGAGGCAGGCACAGAAGGAACAGGTGATACAAATGGTGCTGGTACATCAGACGCAGGTTCAGCAGATACATCTGTATCAGATGTTAAGACTGGCGATTCTAACAGCATGATGGCTTACATCGTAGCAGCAGTACTTGCTTTAACAGCAGGCGCAACAGTAACAGGCAGGCGTAAGATTAAGAATGTAAGATAACTGATACGCTAAAATCTAATAAAACTATAAACAAGCCAAAGAACCGGGTCGGAGAGAATCCTTTGAGGGATTTTCTTGCGGCCCGGTTCTTTATTACCTGTTAATCTTAATATCACCCATATTAACATCAGCATTTATACTTTTACCGCTGCCGGCATTATTAGTATAGCTGTGAGAATAAGTAGAATCATTAACCTTGATGTCACCTAAGTCTACAGAGAGATTGGCACTGTATTTATCAATATCCATACCGCTTATTTTCAGAGAACCCATATCGACAGAAAGGTTAAGGACATCACTGCCGCAATTGGTAAGCTTAATATCACCCATATTGTTGTCAGCAGTTATATTCTTAATGGATGAATCAGCAATCTTAAGAGAACCCATATCAATGGAGAAATCACCAGAAGAAGCATGTATATTGTTAACATCCATATCACCCATATTAAGGTCAGCCTGAATAGAATTAAGACTGATATTGTCAGGAATAGTAATTGTAAGTGTGCAGTCTGAGTTTTTGATATTAGTCATAAGATGTACTTTTACATGCTGTTCAATATTTAATGAAGTTCCAGAAACAGAAACAGCAGGCTTAAACTTTTCAGCGCCTGTATAGATAACTTCAAGCCTGCTGCCTTTCTTAATCTCAACACTGCCAAGATTCATATCAACAGATATGTCTGACACATTATCATAAACAGAAGAATTTTCAATATATTTGCCACTGGATGCCATAGTCATGCGTGTAAAAGGAGAAATGTTAAATACATTACCAAGAACGCCAATAATTATGCATATAAGTGTAATAAAATATATAATTGACAGATAAATTCGTTTCTTCATAATTACACCTCCATGGAATCGTCTTTAAGTATACTCTTGAATATAGCGTGTATTACAGCTGCAATAGGCCATATAACCCATGTTAAAGCCCATGCAAATGTGATGAAACTGACTGACAGATATATACATGTAACTGTAGGCCAGAAAACAGACATAATAGTTGTTGCAGTATTGTTAATATATCTGACTTCTTTATTCTCCTTCTTAACATAGCTGCCTGCTACATTGTCACCATTAAGAGCAAGTAAAGTCTTACATGAAGTCTCAACCATTGAACCGAAAACAATAAGGAATACGCCGACACTTACTATACAAATCATTGCTGCGCCGCCGATATCGTCAAGTCCTTGTATTGGGATTGCGTCAAAAACGGCAGCAGGGACAAAGCTTATGATACACATAATAATTCCCAGAGTGCGGCACACAATAGAAATGTTGCGAAGTTGTTCCTTCTTATCCTGCACATATCCGACAGTGGCATAATCGATGATACATTCGTGTCTTTTAATATAGTCGTATTTATTCATTAAAGAATTAGTTATTATAAATATGCCGACACCGAAGGCTGCTATAATAAACAGAGCAACAGTGCCCATTGTCTCGATAAAATTATTATGAATTGCACTGCAGGCTGCCACTGGAACTACTGAGAAAATACATAAGAAAACTCCTAATGCAGTCAGAAATGCATGTCGGCTGCCAGCACTTACAAAGCTTCTGGCTTCATCCTGTGTTAAAGTGCGTCTGTTATCAACAGGGGCAGAAGACTGTCTGTTAAGTCCGAGAGTTTCTGCGAGTTCGTCAAGATTGCCGAATTCTGAGATAACAGTACCTACAGCCTCATTCTCGCTTTTACCTTCGCTGATAAGTTCATTATATTTGTCCTCCATCATGCCCCACAATTCGTCTTTAGCCTTTAAAACCTCAGTAGTTGCGGGGAGATTGGCAAACATAGTTTCAAGATAACTTTTAATAGTATCCATACATTAATTCTCCTTCACAATAAATTTTTCAATAACTTCTTTAGTAAGAGCCCACTCTTTACATTTTGACTGATAATACAGCCGTCCTTCGTCAGTAATCTGATAATAGGTACGCTTTTTTCCGCCATTCTCGCCTACACCGGGGAAAGAAGTAATATATCCGTTCTTTTCCATTCGTGTAAATGCTGAGTAAAGAGTAGTTTCTTTAACAATATATTTCTCATTGGTCATGGCCTTAATCTGCTTAGAAATCTCGTAACCATAAGACGGCCTATCAAGCAGAAGATACAGGATAATTGTATCGTTGTAGCCTCGTATAATGTCGCTGCTGATGCCAGCCATGCATACTCCTCCCTTCGGATTAATTGCAGGTGCTGATTCACCTGATAATAAATATTAAATAAATGATAATTACTACGACAGGCGATACTACGACAGCCGTAGTACATCTGTCGTAGTATATATAACATGATATGCATAATATGTCAACAGGAGAATATAAAAATCCCTCAAAAGCAGGTAAACAGTGCTTTTGAGGGATATATTAAATATGTGGATTATTTGAAATATACTTTAGCTGCAGTAGCAGCCATGATATTTTCCTTGTCAGGTGTTGATATTTCATTGCTTAAGACAATGTAATCAATAAGGTGTCTGTAGCTGTCCTTGCACAGATTCATAGGCAGGTCGCTTCCCCACATAAGTCGGTCGCTTCCGACAAGTTCGATGGCGCGTTTAATATAATGGATTGCGTCAGGATAAGGGTATCTGGCGTCTTTACCCTGATTAGAAGGAAGGCTTGCAAGGTCGAATACAACATTGTCAAGCGTGAGTGTCTCCATTCCTTTAAGCCATACATCTTCCTGAATAAGTCCGCGTGGAGCAAGAAGATGGCATACAACAAACTGCGTGTCAGGGTGTCTTTTAATTGCACGGGCGAGGGCTTCTGGCTGCCAGCACTCGGCAGGGTAGCGGCCGATATCGAACACAACAATATTCTGATGCTTTTCAGCAAATGACAGCATTTCCTCAATAACATCACCATCAAGAGGAATAGTAGGATGATAACTCATAAGTCCGCTTCCTGTGCTGACTTCGAACTTTACAATCTTAATTCCGAGGTCTTCAAACAAATGCTTTCTTATAGAATCAACATTTCTGCAGAATGGGTCGTAAGTAGCTGCTGCAGCAAGACGGTCAGGATATTTCTTTGCAGCCTCATAAGTGTAGAGATTCTGCGGTCCTAAGAAATTGCCCTGAAGCATAACAGCCTTGGAAACACCAGCCTCGTCCATAACCTTAAGAACCGCTTCCGGAGTTACATCATATTCACCGAGACACTCTGGTATCATCTGGAATATAGTTCCATCAGCGTAGCTTGCGTAACCTCCGCCTATAGCCTGCATTTCTCCGCTGTTTCCAAATCCATTGATGCAGCGGCATATATGAATGTGTGAGTCAATTATGTTCATAGTTAAGCCTCCTTGTTGCTGGTTGTAGAAAGAATATTGAGATTATGTCCATACAGAAATTCATTAATAATTCCAATGTCATATTCACATTTGTTAATCATAATTATAATTGCAGCATCGCGGCTGACCTTGGAATACAAAGGGCTTAAGCCTGCAGTTTTTAACGCACGGTTGGTATCAGTAAGGTTCATATGGCATGCGATGCAGAGAGCAATTACTCTGTCACGGCTTGGATTGGTACGATTGCCATTAAGTATTCCGTATGCATAATTAGCTGGAATATCACTTTGTCGTATAACATCACTTAATTGAAGTCCGTGGATTCCTATATAATGGTTAAAGAATTCACTGACAGATATCTGAGCGTCAGTATCTTCTTCATTACGGTATCTGTTAAAATGTTCAGGCTCAACTGAACTTAAGATTTTATCAAGTTCATAAGTCGGTTTTTCGTTCATTATTAATTCCGCCTTTCACAATAGAGTACACATTTTCTATTGATATAGTGTATAATAATAAACACTAAATTACAATAAGGATAAAAATATGACTTTAGAAGAAGAGAGCAGGCTGTCATTTTACAGGGAACTGACAGTACTTGATGAAAAAAAGAATATAGTGCTGGTGCAGGATATAAGGAACAGTGAACTCTGCGTTAAGAAGACACTTGATATATATTCGCGTGATGTATATGAGCAGCTTGCCTCTGTGAGAATTGAGGGAGTTCCTGCGGTAAAGGAATGTATTGCGGATGGTGAAAGGCTTGTAGTTGTTGAGGAATACATACAGGGCAGAAGTCTTAAGCAGGTATTAGATGAACAGGGGCTGCTTGATGAAGAACAGGCATATGATATTGCTGTACAGCTTGCAGATATACTTGTGAGCTTACAGCAGTTAGAACCGGTAATTGTCCATAGGGACATCAAACCTTCCAATATAATTATTGAAAAAAACGGACATGTGCATCTTATAGATTTTAATGCGGCGAGACATGTAAATGCTGATAAGAACGAAGATACTAAGATGTTGGGAACAGTGTATTTTGCTGCACCGGAGCAGTTTGGATTCGGACAGTCAGACGAGCGTACGGATATATATGGACTGGGTGCGACGATTAATTACGTCATGACAGGCGACAAGCCGGGAGCGGGGATTGCACAGTGCCATTTTACAGCCATTTTAAGAAAATGTTTAATGGTGGATGCCAAGGACAGATACCAGTCCGCGGTAGAGTTAAGAGGAGTATTATACATAATAGGGAATGAAGCTGATGGCAGTAGCGAAGACAATGCATTTGGAACGAATAATACATTTGCAGAGAACAACTATAATATAAACGATAAAGTTGTTAATACATACAGAAAATATCAGACAAAGAACAATGATATCAACAGTTCATGGCGGCGTTTTCTGCCACCCGGGTTTAGAGGGATGAACATAATATGCTGTATAGCTGCACTGGGATGGTATGCATTAATAATATGGCTGTCGCTTAGTGTTACATTTACAGACAGTAACACAGGAGAAGTAATGACAGGATGGGAACAGGCAGTATATAAAATAGTTATCTTTATTATGCTGATTGGACTGACATTATGGTTTGGCAATTACCTTAATATAAGAAGAAAACTGCCGGGAATGAAGAAAGTTAATGCTTTAAGCTTTATTCTTACATGTGTATATGGTTTTGCACTATGCTTTGCATTATTGATGTTTTTTGCAATAGTTGTTGCAATAATAGAGAGTATTTTATAAATGGGTTGTCACATTAAGAAATTAGTGTGGCAGCCCCTTTTGTGCTGTCAGCACACAGATTGGAAATATCATTATGTTAATATTCAGTTTGTAGAAAAGTTGGCTTTATTAATTTAGTTGAAATATAGGTATGTACATGAAGAAATGTTTTGCATGGGCAAATATTTTCATTCCAATACTTGCAGGATGTCTGTTTTATTACATAACTTCACCTGAAGTCATATTTGTAAAGAATATAGACAGGATTATGGGAACAGGCTTGCATGTCGGGGTGGAGAATACATTTGTAAGAATTGTGCGCAGTTATGTACCAGATATGCTGTGGGAGTATGCGCTGGTATTTTCTTTAGTGGCAGTTACTGGTAATAGAACAGCTGATGTGTGGAAAATGTCTGCACTGGCAGGCGCGTTTTCAATAATTATGGAAGTCCTTCAATTAACCGGATGCATAAGGGGAACATTTGATGTGATGGATATTATTGTGGAAATAATCGCAGAACTAATGGCTGTTTTTATTATAAAAAGACATGATAATGATATGAGGAGGAAATCATATGAAGAGAATCAGAAAGTACATAGGGGTGTTGTTATGCCTGATAGTATTTGCAGTAATGGCAATGGGAAGCGGTTCAGACACAAGTGTGGACAACAGTAATGCGGGAGGTGCATCAGATAAGAGTGCTGCTTCGAGCGATAATGTTGTTATGGTTGGTGGAAGCTTTGAGAAGAAAGGTCTTAAATGCACAGTAACAGATGCTGATACAGATTACACAGACTACGATAATCCTTATGGATTGTATTCACCAGCAGATGGAATGAAATACATAAGAGCGGATTTCACATTTGAGAACACAGGAAATACAGACATATATGTAAGTATATATGATTTTGACTGCTATGCAGACAATGTGAACTGTGAACAGAAATATATGACATCAGACACTGATTTTATGGGTGGCAATATTTCATCGGGAAGGCAGGTAAGCTTTGATGTTGTATTTGAAGTACCTGTTGACGCGGAGTCGGTAGAACTTGAATATACGGCTAATATATGGACAAGCGAAAAAGTAATAATAAAGCTTCAGTAGGAGGATAAACATAATGAAAGTGTGGAAATTAGTATCAGGAATAATATCAATAATATTATTTGCAGTAGTTATGTTCCAGTCATGTGCGGCAGGAGTAGTTAATGCACTTGAGGATAACGGAGGAGTATCAGGAAGTGTAGGTGTTGTAGTTGGAATACTTATGCTGGCAGGCGGAATTGTATCGATAGCTACAAGAAATAAGACTGGCAAGGGACACGATATAGCACTGATTGTACTTTTCGGACTTGCTGCTGTATTCGGATTTGCAGGATATGGCAATTACAGTGACCTCGTAATCTGGTCAGTATGGTGTCTTATAAATGCTGTTTTAGCAGTTGTAAGCATGATTAAGAATAGATAAAAAAATTCCGTAATAATAAAAAATGTCTGGTATGTCACAGTAGTGCGGCATGCCAGACATTTTTGTATTAGTCATGTTAATATGTAATCTCCATGCCATCTTTTCTCCACTGTCTGAATTCAGCAGAAGCAGAAAGTAAAAGGTCAGATGATGAATTAAGTGCAGTTTCAACAGAATCCTGAATAACACCGATGATGAAGCCGATTCCGACAACCTGCATTGCAACATCGTTAGGAATGCCGAATAATGAGCATGCCATAGGTATAAGCAAGAGTGAACCACCGGCAACACCAGAAGCACCACAGGCAGAAAGCGCTGCAAGAATACTTAAAAGAATTGCGCTTGGAATATCAACAGTAATACCTAAAGTATTGGCTGCGGCAAGTGTCATAACAGTGATAGTTATTGCAGCACCATCCATGTTAATAGTTGCACCGAGCGGAATAGTTACAGAGTAAGTATCCCTGTCGAGTCCCATATCCTCACATTCCTTCATATTAATAGGAATATTGGCAGCGGAGCTTCTTGTGAAAAATGCAGTGAGTGCGCTCTTTTTTAAACATCTGAATACAAGTGGATAAGGGTTCTTGTGTGTACACCAGAAAACAAGAATCGGGTTGGTAACAAAATAAATAAACAGCATAGTACCAACGAGAAGCATAAGAAGCTTTCCATATTCCTTAAATACTGACATACCATTGTTTGACACAGTATCAAATACAAGTCCCATAATACCAAATGGAGCAAAATTAATAATCCAGGTAACAACCTTGGAAAGACCATTAGAGATATCTACAAGCATATCTTTAGTAGATTCCTTGGCATGTCTACATGCAATACCGATAACAACAGCCCATGCAAGAATACCTACATAGTTAGCTTTAGTAAGAGAAGTAATAGGATTCTCAACAATATTCATCAACAAAGAGTTAAATACATCACCAATACTTCCCGGTGATGACATTTCTTCAAAGCCCTCTGTCAGAGTGAGTGTAACCGGAAATAATTTGCTTGTAAATACTGCGATTACAGAGGCAAGAATGGTACTGAACATGTACAGAATAATTACGGTTTTAATAACGCCGCCATGACTTTTTCCTGAATGACATAAAGAACTTATGACAAGCACGAAAACAAGAAGCGGTGCGATAGCCTTAAGTGCGCCAACGAAAACGCTTCCGAAAAGAGCAATGCCGGAAGCCTTTGGAACGAGCAGGCCAAGAATAATACCAAGAGCCAGTCCTCCAATAATTCTTTTAATGAGACT
>ERZ860322.551-NODE-551-length-27246-cov-4.192564_pt1 | contig 27246 bp, 21 predicted proteins | sample MGYA00509979_ERZ860322 | MGnify/ENA primary metagenome ERZ860322 (study PRJEB30046, sample SAMN00715217) | human gut metagenome | study: EMG produced TPA metagenomics assembly of the A metagenome-wide association study of gut microbiota in type 2...
GCAACGGCTTCATGCCGAACTCGCCCCTTTCAAGGCGCAGCAGTCCGTGGTAATATCTCTCGTCCGTCAGTATCGGATTCATGTGCTCGCTCCTTTGTCAGTCCAGTATGCTGTAGACAAACGCCTCCCAGCGAAGGCGCGTGCCCTCCTCGATCTCGTCGGGCATGCGAAGGGCAGCCTTGCGCAGACGTCCGTCGATGGGCAGGGGCTCCATAGGGAGCAGGCCGTTGGGCGTGACGGCTACCTGGGGCTCGGTGAACTCGTCTGCGAGCTCGACCTCGGAGAAATCGACCGAGGCGACAATGTCCTCGTGAACCTCGGCGGGCACATCGATGGGGGCTTGGTCGTTTGCCGCGGCAGGCGTGTCGAAAGAGCTGGTGCCGACGAAGGCGTCGACGCGCTCATTTAGATCGTTGAGGGTATCCATGGAAGCTCGATTCTATGTGATGACGGCCGGCGCGATGCAGCCGGAATTGCGAATGCTAAATCGTTTGACGAGTTGATTTTTCCCCGCCACGCAATTCGTTAGACCGAAGGGCCGGCGAACGTGAAGGAGCTGTGGTGGCGGGGATCGAGGTGCTATCTTGAAAGTCCCGTTTAAAAGAGAGGTGACGCGGTATGGAATTGACAGCAATGTTTGGCTCGATTGGCCTGTGTGTGGGCGCAATTGTTGCCGCCGCGGTCATCTACTTTGTGGTCACGGCCATTAAGGGCAAAAGGGCCGAACGCAAGGAGCGCACGATGCCTAAACAGCATCGCGACCAGCAGGGCAAACGCGCACGGAGATAGCTTGTTGAGTTTTGGATCCGTGCGCTAACTGCGTTTTCGGATCAGGGCAATGTAGAAGCCCTCAAAGTCGCGGCTGGGCGGAATGGTGAGCGTGCCGGGCAGGCCGTTGGCGATGGCCGATACCTGACCCGCGGCAATGGCTTCGGTCAGGGCGTTGGACTCGATGCGCGGCTCCTCACCAGCTTCCTGGGCGCGGCGTGCCTCACTTTCGCTCGGCGTGCCATCGAGGGGGATAAGCTCGCAGTCCATGTGCTTGTCGAGGGCCTCTTGCAGGGCGTCCTCGTTTTCCTGCGGCAAGATCGAACAAGTCGAATAGACGAGCGTGCCGCCCGGTTTGAGGGCTCCCATGGCGCGGTCCAGAAGTGCTCGCTGCGAGCGGGCGCACCTGCTCAGCAACTGCTCGGTGAGGCCGCGCAGGCTCTTCTCGTTGCCGCTGACGACTGTGCCCGTGCCGGTGCAGGGAGCGTCGAGCAGGATACGGTCAAAGCGGAAGAACTCGTCGAGCTCGCGTGCGTCGATGCGCATGACGGGCACGTTTTTTGCGCCTTGGCGGTGGAGGTTGGCTTCGAGCTTCTCGGCGCGGGGAATGCTCATCTCGCAGGCGGTGAGGTGTGCCTGGCCCTGGGTGAGGGCGGCGATCTGCGTCGTCTTGCCGCCGGGGGCCGCGCACATGTCCAGGATGTCCTCGCCGGCCTGGGCGCCCAAGACCAACGGCGGCATCATGGACGACAGACTTTGCAAGTAGATCTTGCCGTCGCGGTAGATGTCGAGGTCCCACAGGTCGGAAACCTGGGCCTCGGGCAGGATGGAAGCGTCCGGGTACCATGCGACGGGGCGGTGGGCGATGCCGGCGGCATCGAGCGCCGCGGCGATGTCCTCGGCGGTTGCCTTGAGCGTGTTGGCGCGCAGCGTGACCGGGCGTGTGGCCGCGGCGCCGAAGCCCTCGATCATAAGCTCGGCATCGGCGGGCGCATAGGCGCCGGCGACCGTGTCGACCATAAAGCGCGGCAGGTCGGCGGCGCAGGGAAGGGCGGCAAGCTGGTCGGAAAGCTCGGTGGCGGCAAACTGCCTGAGCTTGAGCTCGGCCTTGACCTGCTTTTTCTGCTTACGACGACGCGGCTTGGACATCCGTCTTTCCTTCCACCTAAATGATTATTCTGGGACGGGGATTAAAAAATCATTTAATGATCCCCGTCCCAAAAAGACTACTTTGCGTCGCCCGGGAATGATTTTTTAATCCCCGTCCCAGAATAATCATTCCCGGGCGCGTTGCTGTTGCCTAGTACTGGCTCTCGTGCTTGCTGAAGAAGTCGAAGCGCGGGGGTAGCGGCTTCACGCGGTGCTCGCCGGGCTTCTCGCCCAGGCTCTCCACAAACTCATCCGTGGAGGCGAAGATGTTATCCCAGCTAAAGAAGGCGACCGGGTCAACGTCGAAGTACTCGCAGATGAGCTCGCAGCCGGCAGGGACGATGCCGTGCATGAGCACGGTCGCCACGCGCAGCTCGGTAAAGGCGTCGACGAGGGCCTGCGTCATTGCGGCGTTTGCCGGCTCGCCCTCGAGCTTGTTGGCGGCCTTAGAGGCGTCGCTCCAGCGCTTGTTGGCGGCACGCAGGTAGTCGTCGCACACGGCGAGCGCGCGGTGCGTCTCGAACTTGTACATGGCTTGCTCAAAGGCGAGAGCTGCCTGCTCGGCGGCTTCGACCACGGTGTCAGAAGCGGCACCGGCGGGGATGCAGCCGTTGCGGTAGGGGCTCTCGTCGCCCTCCTTGATGGCGACGCCGTAGAAGCAGCTGCGGGCCAGGCGGTTGAAGACGCCGGTCAAAAGGGCGCTCTCCTTAAGGGCCGGATCGATAACGCGCTTGTCGTCGCAGGCACGCACCTCGTTGCCGTCCTTGTCCTTGCCGGTCACACGCGTGTCGTATGCCTTGGGGCTAAAGCTCACCGGCTTCTCGGATAGGCCGAGCGACAGCCAGTGCGCGCGCATCTGCTCGCAGGTGTAGTGGTTGAGCAGGTCGTCTGCCGGCGGGGGAGGGGTCTGCGAGGACGAGCTCGCCTTTTTGCCCATGTAGAGCAGGTGATAGCAGGCGCTGACGGTGCTCTGCGTAAGGTCCCAACCCAGGGCCTCCCACATGGCGGTTTGCGCGATGCAGTAGAAATAGATGTTGTCCTGACCGATGAACTGGTAGATCTGCGCGTCGTCCGAGCACCACCAGTCGCGCCAGTCGAGCGAGCTGTGCTGGTAGGTGGGCGCGGGGACCTGCGTGGAATCGGCGGCGGGCTCGCCCATGAGGGCGGCATCCTGGGCGGCGACGCCCTCGGTCACGCCGGCTGCCTTGGCATCGCGTGCGAGCACGGTACGCGTATAGCTGATGGGCGCCCACAGGCTCTCGGGCCAGCACCAGCAAGTGACGTCGTTCACGCCGTCGACCTCGGGCACCGGAACGCCCCAGTCGATGTTGCCGGTGATGCGGAAGGGCACGAGTGCCTTGCCGCTGCGGAAGCGCACGCCACCGTTGGCGAGCACCGCGTGGGCGTCGTCGCGCTCCTTCCAGCTGGGGAAGGTGACGGTAAAGCTGCTCTTGTTGCCCTCGGGCTCCAGCACGGTGTGCTCGGGGAGCTGGTCCTCGACGGCATCGAAGGCCTCGCGGAACTTGTTCTGGATGTAGAGCTGAGCCGGCAGCAGCCACTCCTCCATGGTCTTGGAGACCACGGAGCGAACCTGCGGGTTCTGGGCGAGCTTGGCGGTGTAGGTCTTCATAAAGTCGAGGTAGGCCGGCAGGTCAAAGTAGAGATTGTCGACCGGGCGCAGCTCGGGCACCTCGCCGGTGAGCTGGCTCTTGGGCGCGATGAGCTCCTCGGGCTCAAACTGGTGGCCCAGATCGCACTCGTCGGCATAAGCCTTCTCGGACTTGCAGCCCTGGATGGGGCAGCGGCCGATGACCTGGCGGCCGTTGAGGAACGTGCCGGCCTTGGCATCGTAGAACTGCAGCGTGGAGCGCTTGGAGATGGTGCCCTGCTCGTGCAGGCGCTCGATAATCTCGGCAGTCACCTCGTTGTGGATCTGGGCCGCCGGCTCAAGGCCCGAGCCGCCGTAGATGTCGCAGCTGATGTTGTAGTTGTTGAGGGTCGCGGCCTGGCGGGAGTGATTGGACTCGACATACTCGCCGATGGACTTGTCGTAGCCCTCGTTCTCCTTGAGCTTGCGGTAGCTCTCCATGATGGGCGAACCGTAGCAGTCGGTGCCCGAGGTGAAGATGACGTTTTCGCGGCCCAGGCGGTCGCGCAGGAAGCGGGCGAAGAAGTCGGCCGGGACAAAGACGCCGCCGACGTGGCCAAAGTGCAGACCCTTGTTGCCGTAGGGCTCGCCGGCGGTAACGATGGCGCGGCGCGGCCAGCTGGGACGGTCGTTCATGGAGTATTTGGATGCCATGGGACTCCTTCGCATATAGGTAAGAGCGCGGCCGGGCACGGGGTTCGGCGGCGCGGTGGTCAATTCGTGCATATCGTTCGACATTATCGCACATGCGGGCGGGTGCGTGGCAGGGGCGCTATCCTAAGATGCTATGAATGAGATTTCCAACATACATGCGTTTGAGGACGAGGATTTTCTACACGCTTGCTTCGTGTGGGGGATGGCCGTGATCGCGGTGTTTGCCGTGTGCCTGGTGCCGGTGTTTATGCTGTTGGGCGGGCCTGCGGACTTGGACGCGGCTGAGGCGGGCGGCTGGATGGCTGTCGTGGGCTGGATAGTCGGCTTGGCTGCGGTCTCAATGGCATCGTTTGCCGTGCACGAGCTGGTGCATGCGGTGTTTTTTAAGCTGCTGGCGCCTGCGGGCGCGCAGGTGACCTTTGGGGCGAATCGCGAGACGGCGATGATCTATGCCTGCGCCGAGGGCGTTGTGTATTCGCGCCGGCGGTACATGGCGGTTTGCCTGGCGCCGACGGTTGTTGTGACGACAGCATTTGCCCTGGGGTTTGCGTTCTCGGACTATCCGCTGCTGTGCTACCTGGCGGCTGGTCTGCACTTGTCGGGCTGTGTGGGTGATTGGTATTACGTGCGGACCATTCTGCGCGACCGCCGTATCGTCGCCTGCGAGGATACGTCCTTTGGCGTGCGCTTTTTCGCAAAGTAGTCTTTTTGGGACGGGGCTATTTTAGCTGCCATGATGTCGGTGTGAGTTTTCTGGGACGGGGATGTCGATGAAGTCGTTGTTGCTGCATGCGTGCTGTGCACCATGCTCGCTTGAGCCGGTTCGCCTGCTGCGCGAGGAGGGGTTTGAGCCCACGATTTGCTGGACCAATCCCAATATTCAACCGCGCGATGAATGGCGGCGGCGTCTGGACGAGCTGCGCCGGTGGTGTGCCGATGGCGACATCGAGCTCATCGAGGCGGGGGAGGACCGCGAGCGCTGGGAGGCCGGCGTGGCCCCGCTGGGTGCCGATCGGCCCCGTCGCTGTCGCTCGTGCTATGCCTTGCGCTTGGCCGAGGCATGCCGCGTTGCCCAGGAGCGCAGGTTTGAATATGTGGGTACGACGCTCGCCGTCTCGCCGTATCAGCTGTTCGACACCTGCAATGACGTGCTTGAGCGTTTGGCGGCCGCCCATGGGCTCACCCCGGTGATTCGCGATTTTCGCCCGTATTATCCCGAGGCTACGCGCCGTTCGCGCGAACTGGGCATGTATCGACAGAACTACTGCGGCTGCCGCTTTTCTGCTGTCGAGGCGGCCATGGACCGCGCCCGCATCCGCGACGAGCGCAAAGCCGCCAAAAAGTAGTTCGTTTGGGACGTCAGCCTGCTAGGATGTAGAGCGGACTTTAGCTATATAAGGAGTATCCGACGTGTCTATGCGTACCGATGATTTTGACTACAACCTTCCTGAGGAACTGATTGCCCAGGCTCCTGCCGAGCCGCGCGACTCCTGCCGCCTGCTGGTGGTGGATCGCAAAGGCTCCCAGGCGGGGAAGCCGCTGGAGCACGGCGGTACCGTTGAGCACCGCATCTTCCGCGACATCATCGACTATATCGAGCCGGGCGATGTGCTCGTCATCAACAAGACGCGTGTGATGCCGGCCCGCCTGATCGGTCGCAAAGCCGGCTCGGGTGGCGTGGTCGAGACGCTGCTGCTCAAGCGCCGTGAGGATGTTGACCCGCTGGGCCACGTTTGGGAGTGCCTGGTCAAGCCGGGTAAGCGCCTGAAGCCCGGTGCTCAGATTGAGTATCGCGCCGGTGGCGCCCATGCGCCCGAGGGGGCTCCCGTGGTGCTGACGGCCGAGGTCATCGACTTTGTCACCGATAGCCGCGGAGGCCGTCTGGTGCGCTTTGAGCCGGCCGGCTGCAATGCCGCCGGCGAGCCGCGCACGCTCGACGAGGCCATTCATGCTGCCGGTCACGTGCCGCTGCCGCCCTACATTACCGATTACGAGGGCGATCCCGAGAAGTACCAGACCGTCTACGCCATGAAGGAGGAGCACTCGGCTGCCGCTCCTACGGCGGGTCTGCACTTTACCCCCGAGCTCATGGCCGCTATCGAGGCCAAGGGCGCGAAGTTTGCCGCCGTCGAGCTCGAGGTGGGTATTGATACCTTCCGTCTGGTGGAGGAGGACGACCCCACGCAGCACGTCATGCACACCGAGCGCTACCACGTGTCACAGGAGGTTGTCGACGCCGTGCATAAGGCGAAGGCCGAGGGGCACCGCGTGATCGCCGTCGGCACCACCGCAGTACGCTCGCTCGAGAGCGCCTTTGACGCTGAGGCACCGGTGTCTGATCCGGCCGTGACGGCGCGCTATTTTGAGGGCCGCGAGGATGGGGCCGACACGCTCGGCCGCGGCGACATCGTGGTGCGCGAGAACGCGACGACGCAGCTCTACCTCATGCCCGGCTCGACCTATCACGTGGTCGACGCGCTGATCACGAACTTCCACGTGCCGCGCTCCACGCTCATGATGCTCGTGAGCGCACTTGCCACCCGCGACCAGATCATGGATGCCTATGCCGCCGCCATCGAGGAGCGCTACCGCTTCTTCAGCTTTGGCGACGCCATGCTCATTTTGTAGGTTACGGCGTTTTACAAACGCCGTAACCGGCCGACGCTGCAAACCCCCCTAAGCGGCAATCTGACGTTCAATCGTCGGGCATGACCAGAAGGTCAATGCCCCCCCTCTTTCACGTCACCTTGCTCGCTTAGGGGCGTTTTCGCTGACTTCGCCAAAGCATCGGCAGGGACTCATTGGGGACGTACTTAAATGAGTGCCTGCAGAATGAGAGTGGATAATCTCCCGTTTTAGGCGTGTTTCTTCGTCAAAAGTGGGAGATTATCCACTCTCATTAGGTGGCACTTGGGGACGTTCCTTTTTTGCCGGCACCTGGGGACAGTCCTTGTAATCGTTGGGGAGTGGTTACTTGCTCGCGAACAGCCAGATCAAGATGATCACTAGAACTACGGCGACGATGCAGACGATGGCGCCGGTGAATTTGATGCGTGAGTCGCGGGTACGCTCGCGCACCGCGTCCTCGGTGGCCTCGAGCTGGGCGACTTCTCGCTCGGTCTCGGTGTGTTCGGCATTGTCTCGGGCCAAGGACCCTGCAAGCGACTCGGTGATCTCTGGGTGGTCGTGCACCTCGGTCGCCTGTTCGATGATCGACTGTGCATGTGCGGCATCTGCTTGGGCGTTGGCGATGGTCTGCTCCTGGTCGCGGCGCGCCTTGTCCTCGGCAGCGATCTTCTCGCGCAGTTCGCGCTGACGAGTCGCGGCGGCGGTCTTCGCCGTCTGCAGCTCGTCGCGCGCGGCATCGGCTTCGGTCGTCACGGCTTGGTGCGCGCGTTTTGCGTCGGCGATAGGGGCTTGAGCCTGCTCGACGGCCTGCTCGGCTGCGGCAAGCGAGTGCTCAAGGTCGGCGGTGATGCGCGGGACATCTTCTTCGGCTTTACGCAGGGCATCTGCCGTGTCGGAAATCTGCATCGAGAGCTCGCTGGTGCGCACCGTATAGTTGGCGGGATTTGCCGAGGGATTGCGTTGCAGCTCGGCATACTCATGACGCAGCGTCTCGAGCTGGGCGCGCGTGGCGTCGACGGTTTGTTGTGCGGCGGCAATGCCGGCGTCTCGCTCTGCCTTCACCTTGTCGCGGATGCGCTTGGAATCCTCAAGACGTCGAACGAGGCGGTTGCCGGTCTCGCGTGAGCTCGCCTCGCGGGCCTCCACGGCGTCGAGCGCGGCCTTCAGGCGGAGCTCAGTCGCGTCATCCTCTGTCTTCATTTGTTCGAGCTGACCCTTGAGCTCTGTCGCTTTGGAGGCGTGGACATCACGGTCAATCTCGGCGACCGCTGCAGTCTTTTGGGCCGTGGCAATCGCCTGGCGCTGGTCGGCGACGATCCGGTCGTAGCGGCCGGAGCCAGCAGATACACGCCCACGCGGGCGGAAAGCCGCGTCATGGTGCAGCCCAGGGAGAAGCAAGCGCCGTTGAGCGTATCGACATAGCGGCGCACCTCGGCCTGATCGGCAATGCGCTGCTCAAGTTCGGCCAGGTGGGCGCGGGCATCGGCAAGTGCCTTTTTCGCGGCGTTCATCTCGCGCATGGCCGAGGCGCCCTGGGCGATAAAGGTGCCCACGGCGTTCGCAGTGTTCGAGACAGCGGTCCCCAGATCGCGGCTCGCGGCGGGGGAGTGCGGGGCAGTCGGGCGAGCGGTGTCGGCAGCGTCCGCATCGGCAGTCTGCGGCACGGCGATATTGCCGGTACCGCCTTCGATCACAGAAAAGCCTGCTGCGTGCGGGTCGACCGCATCGGTGCCAATCGTGGGATGCTCGAGCTGCAGAAACGAGGGCATGGTGCTGCCCTGGTCGGCAACCGGAGTCTCGCCGGGTACGAAGGTCGAGGCTGCCTCGGCGGCCTCCTCTTCCTCGGCGTCAACGTCAGCGTCGGCCACGGCGTCTTTCATCGCTTTGACGGCATCCATCATGGAGTCCATGACGGCGTCGAGCTCTTCTTCCGAAGAAACCTCGATAGGGCCCGCAGCTTGCGGAGCAGCATCCTGTACGGGGCGGTCGTCCTGAGCGGGCGCATCGTCGTTTTGCTCGTCTGCATCTTCGGCGCCAGGGGTTTCCGCCGTAGCGCTTTCGTCCAAGAATGGGCCGTCGAGGTCAATATCATCGCAGGCCACAGCGTCGGCATCTGCAGTGACGTCTGCGGAATCATCAATATGCTGTTGAGTCTGGGGGTCCAGCTCGTCTGTCATAGGCATGTGCTCCTCATCGTTGTTTGTCACCCTATGATAAAGTCTCGCGCCGACATCCCGCGCGCTGCAGCAAAGTTTCAAAACGTGTTCGATGGCTCGCGTCGATAGCAAAAACTCGGCCACTTTATCCAGTTTGTACTTGACATTCCCTTCGCCGAAAGACGTTGCGCCGTTCGCCTGCCAGGGGCTTTATTTTTCACTTGAACCCGCTAAAGTTGCATTTCAGCTTTTGGCGCGTGAAGTTGGATGCGCGCAGTCGACGGGCAGGCCCGTCGCGATTTGAAAGGACTTTATATGGGACTTTTCACTGGTAAGACCGTGATCGTCACCGGCGGCGGCAAGGCCACGCTCAAGGACGGCTCCGCTGGCTCCATCGGCTACGGTATCGATGTCGCTTTTGCCAAGGAGGGCGCAAACCTCGTCATTACCGGCCGCAACGTTGCCAAGCTCGAGGCTGCCAAGGAATCCCTCGAGGCCGAGTACGGCGTCAAGGTTCTGCCTGTTCAGGCCGATGTCTCGGCTGGTCAGGACAACGAGGCCGTCGTCCAGAACGTCATCGACAAGGCTATTGAGGAGTTCGGCCGCATCGACGCCGTCGTCAACAATGCTCAGGCCAGCGCCTCGGGCGTGACCATTGCCGATCACACCATGGATCAGTTTAACCTGGCCATTTACTCTGGCCTGTATGCCACCTACCTGTACATGCAGAAGGCCTACCCGCACCTGAAGGAGACCAAGGGCTCCGTGGTCAACTTTGCTTCGGGCGCCGGCCTGTTTGGCAACTATGGCCAGTGCAGCTACGCCGCTGCCAAGGAGGGCATCCGCGGACTGACCCGCGTCGCTGCCAACGAGTGGGGCAAGGACGGCATCAACGTCAATATCGTTTGCCCGCTTGCTTGGACCGCTGCGCTCGAGAACTTCCAGGATGCCTATCCCGAGGCGTTCAAGGCCAACGTCCACATGCCGCCGGCTGGCCACTACGGCGACGTCGAGAAGGAAATCGGCCGCGTTGTCGTTCAGCTCTGCGGTCCCGACTTTAAGTATATGAACGGCGAGACCGTCACCCTCGAGGGTGGCATGGGCCAGCGCCCTTAGGGGTTCCGCCGTTCTACCGAACGGCGGACCGGCCGACGCTGCGCGGGCCGCATTTGGACAATCTGCCGTTCAATTTCAAGGGCGCGACCAGAAGGTCAGCGCCCTTTCATTTCACGGCACCTTGTCTCAAATGCGACCCGCTCGCTGACGTTGCCAAAATATCGGCGTTGCCGTGGCTGGTAAATAGCTCCACTCATCGGGGACGTACTTAAATGAGTGCCCGCAGAATGAAAGTGGATAATCTCCCGTTTTTGGGCTGTGCTTTGGGCAAAAGTGGGAGATTGTCCACGCTCATCCGGTAAGCGTCCAAAAATCCACGCTCATTTGCCGTGTCCCTGCCGTATCCTCCTCGCACCAGTTTCTGTCGAGTCGGTGCTTCTTGCGGGTTGCCCGTATAATGGTTTGCGTATGAACCGCAACCAAGGAGTTCCAGTTTATGGACCAGAACCTTTTTAAATTCGACCTGATCGCCGAGGACCCGACGACGCACGCGCGTGCCGGCGTACTGCACACCCCGCACGGCGACATCGAGACGCCGATTTTTATGCCCGTGGGCACCAAGGCAAACGTCAAGGGCATTCCTACCGAGACTGTCAAGAAGCTCGGCGCCCAGATCGTGCTCGCCAATACCTATCATCTGTCCATGCGTCCCGGCGAGGACACCATCGCCGAGCTGGGCGGCCTGCACAAGTTCATGAACTGGCACGGCCCCATCCTCACCGACTCGGGCGGTTTCCAGGTCTTCAGCCACAACGATGCCGTCAAGCTCACCGATGAGGGCGTGCGCTTTATCGTCAACGATTACGACGGCCGCCACGTGTTTTGGACGCCCGAGGACAACATGGAAATCGCCATGAAACTCGGCTCCGATATCTGCATGCAGCTCGACCAGTGCCCGGGCTATCCCGCCACGCGCGCCTACGTTGAGCGCGCCGTTGAGCTGTCGAGCATGTGGGCCGAGCGCTGCTATAAGGCGCATACCCGCGATGACCAGGCGCTCTTTGGCATCGTTCAGGGCGGCATGCACCTGGATCTGCGCCTGCGTTCGCTGCGCCATCTGGAGGAGTGCGGCGACTTCCCGGGCTATGGTATCGGTGGCTATTCGGTGGGCGAGGATCACGAGACCATGTTCGAGACCCTGGCGCCGCTCGTGAGCGAGTACATGCCCAAGCATAAGCCGCGCTACCTGATGGGTGTCGGCAACCCGACCACGCTCGTGCGCGGCGTTGGCGTGGGCATCGACATGTTTGACTGCGTGCTGCCGACGCGCACCGGCCGTATGGGCACGGCATTCTCCAGCGAGGGTCGCCTCAACTTCCGCAACGCTCGCTTTGCGCACGACGACGGTCCCATCGATCCCACCTGCACCTGCCCGGTGTGCACGGGCGGTTACAGCCGTGCGCTCATCCGTCACATGGTCACGCAGAAGGAGATGCTCGGCGGCATTCTGCTTTCGATGCACAACATCTACTACCTGCTCAACCTTATGCAGCGGGCCCGCCAGGCCATTATCGAGGGCCGCTACGGCGCGTTCGTGAGCGACTGGATGAACAGCCCTGCGGCGGTGGATTACTAAGAGCAGCACGGGCGCTTGCAGAGCGCGGGCAACGGCAAGGGGCGAGCGCCGGCCGGTCATCACGTTTGCTAACACCGCTTGCGCGACCGATGACCGATAGCTTGCAAGCACTTGATGCATCGTGGGTACCATACCGAATAGTTGATGTTCGGGCGGGTGTTTGACGCATGGCGTCGACCCCGCCCGCTTTTCTTTTTCTCGATAGGAGTACCCATGATTAAGAATGAGAACGTCGAGGGCGAGCCTGCCTACGACGAGACGTACCGCCGCGGCCCCGTGGTCATGCGCGGCCCCATGATTCCCAAGGACAACACCTACGCCAACCTGCTGGCGCCCGAGGACTCGACCGACTGGTTGCACACCGACCCCTGGCGCGTGCTGCGCATTCAGGCAGAGTTCGTTGATGGTTTTGGCGCACTTGCCGAGCTTGGTCCTGCGGTGACCATCTTCGGCAGTGCCCGCACGCCCAAGACCGATCCGCTCTACAAGGCGGCACGCGCCGTTGGCCGCAAGATCGCCCAGCGCGGCGTGGCGGTTATCACCGGCGGTGGTCCCGGCGTCATGGAGGCGGCCAACAGGGGAGCGGCGAGCGCCAACGGCAAGTCGGTCGGCTTGGGTATCGAGCTTCCGCACGAGCAGGGGCTCAATAAATACGTGAACCTCGGCATGGACTTCCGCTACTTCTTTGTGCGCAAAACCATGTTCGTTAAGTACAGCTCGGGCGCCATCGTATTTCCCGGCGGCTTTGGCACGCTCGACGAGATGTTCGAGGTTCTCACGCTGGTGCAGACGCACAAGGTCAAGCGCATGCCGCTCGTGCTGGTGGGCACCGAGTACTGGCAGGGCCTATTCGACTGGCTCAACGGCCCGGTGATGAGCACCGGTATGATTAGCCCGCTCGATCCGGATCTGGTACACATTACCGACGACCTCAACGAGGCCGTTGACATTGCGCTCAGCGGGCTGATGTAGATCAATCGTGCCCACGCGACATGAATACGCATGGCAATCTGATGTTATCTAACATCAGATTGCCATTTATATTGGGTATACTGGTGTAAAAGACGAGGGCGAGGAGGTCGCAAATGTCTACAGCAACAGTTAAGCCTACGACGGTTCGAATCGAAGAGGGGCTCAAGGAGCAGGCGACTGAGTTCTTGGATTCGGTCGGCCTCAGCCTCAATTCCTATCTCAATCTTGCCGTTCGGCAGCTGGTAAATCAGCGAAAGATTCCTTTTGAGATTGTAGGAAGGGCGGAGGTGCCCAACGAGGTGACGAGGCGCGCCATGGTGATCGCCGAGGCTCATGAGCTGGGGATTTTGCCGGACGATAGCCTGTCATTCAATAACGCTGATGAGCTTATGTCATTCCTCGATGAGGAATAGCGATGTTCGAGATTAAAGTCGAGGCTCAATTTAAGGTGGACTACAAACGAACGATGCGCATGCATCCGCAGCTAAAAAGTGAGTTTAAAGCGGCGGTTGCAGAGCTTGTGGCTCATGGGTCACTTCCGGCGGAGTATGGCGCCCACGAGCTCTCAAACCCGGGCGGAAACTACAACGGCCACATCGATTTCCACCTATCCGATGGCTTGGTCGATGTGGTCGTTCTTTATTTGCCGCATAAGACTAATCCTGTGATCCGGCTGGTCAGAATGGGCTCGCATGAGGAGCTGTTCCAGGGTCCGCAGGGCTGATTGCTCGCTTATGATTCGCGGGGGAATAGGGATTGATTCGCGGCCGATTGGCCAAAAACGGCCCCTATTCCACCGTAACTGTTGGAGACATCCCGTTCGTGGCTGCGACCTCCGGTTCTCCTCTTCGCTGGATTTCGCTTAAAAACTCGGCTGCAACTTCGCTGCTTTTGAAACGGATGCTGCAGTCCTCTTTCTTAGGAAAGGCCAGTAATGGAATAGTTCCGTACCAGACGGTTTCCTCGTCAATTACTGACGCGCATAGGCGCCCTTCGGCTTTGATGGAATAGTCGACGTTCATCTCGGTAAAAATCGCTTTCACGTCATTGTGCGGAGTCGAGGCAATTGAAATCTCAAGGGCAATCCCACGGGCGGCGGCGCCTGTGAGTACGGCAGCGAGCTTTGCGAGGCATGCAGCGGATGCGTAGGGCGCGGCAATAAAAATGCTTTTCATTGCGCGCGCGATGTCATCCGCTAATGCCTCCATGGCCCTTGCCGGCCTAACGAGGATGTTTTGATCGGCCCGTTTGTTGTCATTTGCTGCAAAGACTTCATACCCCAGCTTGGCGTAGGTCTTGAGTCTCTTCTGGTACATGCGCGCGAGCATGGGTATCGACAAATCAACATAGTCGAATATCTCAACCCGCTGCTTGCCCTCGTGACTTCTATGTAGTCTGCCTGCCTGCTGCGTTATGCTGCCGTCCCAAGATATCGGTGTGGCAATGAGCAGAGTGTCAAGGTAAGACAGGTCGAAACCCTCGCCCAGAAGGCCTTCGGTTGCGATGATAATTCGATGCTCATGCTCGAAGCCGGGAAGGCTGTTCAGTATTGCCTTTCTTTCTTTGGCGTCGATTTCTCCGGTTAAGAGTATAGGTTCGTGTCCGCGGCTTTGAAGCAGTCTACATAGCTCTTCGGCATGTTTTTTCCTTTTGGATAGTACAAGCGGATGTCGACCGTTTGACGCGGTCTCGAGGGCATCGTCGACAATTGCTTTGTTTCTCGCTGTGTGCGCACACAGGAGATCGAGAACTTGATTAAAGGATGCTCCCGGTTCGTAGGCGGGTAGTCGAACTCCGGTAAAACGCGGTCTAACAACGCGCTGAATCCCCTGTTGGATCGCCTGCGTTTTTGGATCGATGACATGGCGAAGCGGGCCGCATAGCATTGAGAGCGCCTGCGTGAGTCCGTCCGAACGCTTGGGCGTCGCGGAAAGGCCGTATACATATTTGGCTGGAGCGGACTTGAGGACGAGCTCGAGCTGTGGCGCGGCCGCATGGTGACATTCGTCACAGATGATGAGACCGTAATCGCGAACGAGCTCCTTGGCTATTGGTTCTCCAGTCTGGGGGTCCTTGCTGGACAGAGACTGGAATGAAGCAATGTCGATGAGACGGCTTATGGCGGTTTTGCCTCCTCCGATTTGGCCAATGAGCGGAGGCTGCCTTTTACTGATTCGTCCTTTTGAGGTCCGGACTGGCTCTCGGTTGTCCGTGATGTCGAGAAAGCGTTCGAGCTGGGATTTCCATTGGGCAATGAGCGCGGTCTTGGGAACGATGACGAGCGTTGGAAGACCGATGGCAGCAATAAGATAGGCTCCAATGACGGTTTTCCCGAAACCCGTCGGCGCAGACATGATTCCGTCTTCATAGCCGAGCATCTGTTCAGCGGCAATTTGCTGTTCAGGGCGAAGCGTCCCTTTAAATGCCATCCCAATTGGATTGCCCGATACGCGCTTGTCTGAATAGTGGGCAGCAACGCCGGCTTCTTGAAGCAGCCGCTCAAGTTGAGCCTTGCAGCCTCTGGGGATCGCGACGCAGCCATCTCTAAGTTCGCTGAGGTCTATGTACCGCGGTTTGCCGAATACTGATTGATGCATTGATTGCGCACGGAAGAATTCCGGGTTGGCAAATGTTGCAAGCCTGCGGACTTCCATTTGGGCTGCGGGACTCAGGGACTTTTCGGTAATGTAGAGCATATCAGCTTGCGTGACGGGTAGCGATGGCGGGAAGTCCCGCTGCGTGAGCGGAAGCCGCTTTCGCGGCCTCTGGGAATGCGGTGCGGCGGTGTTTGCCGCCACTGCAGCTGATAATCCATGCGGTCTATTGTCGATGCTCTTGAGCAGACTTTTCACCATCGTACGCGGGATCAACTGGATTTGCGAAAGATAAAGCCATTGATCGGGAAAGGGCTCAAATTGCTCGTCAACAAATACGCTGTTTCCTTCTCGCTGCGCTTTTCCTTGAAAGGGCAGCGCTATGAGATTTCCGAAGCCACCCTCAGGAATGGTGGACTGCGCGGGCATCATTCGGTCAAAAGCTTCGAAGGTGATTGTCTTGTTGAGCATCGCCGCCTCGGCGATAAGGCTGCTTCCAAAATCTCTTGCGGTCTTTGCGCCGGTGAGCTCTAGGAAGAAAAACCAGACATGTGCGCCGTTGCCTGATCTCGATCGCTCAACTGCAGCATCGATTCCATGGCTTTTTGCGACAAGCCGAATGGCGTTTGCCGCTTCTTTCCAATCGGCTCCGTCAAAATCAATGACCAGAACTTTTGTGTTGCTGTCACTGTCGAGAACATACTGACCTATGACGTCTCGGAGCCTGTCGTCGCTGCCTTTGAAATGGTCAATGATCGCGGCATTGCTCAACTCGGGGAAGACGCGGCTACCGCATTCCGCGCATTTGACCCTCTGATGGCTTGCCTTGGGACAAATGCCCGGTTTCCACTCATTTGCGCAGGCGGGTGTATAGCCGATACCCCCGTCTTTTCTGCGGTACCCATGGGCGTAAACATCTTTGCGGCCAGTAAAGAGATTGCGAAAGAGCTCGAGTTTTTCGCGCGCTGAACTCGTGCTGGTGACGAGGCCCTTAACCTGCGCTCGCTTGCCGAAAGATTTTCCGGCTTTCTCCCATTCTTCGAGCGTTGCGTAGCGGATGTCTGGGCCGTTGCTGCAGATGACGATTTGGCTGTGCGGCTCCGATACGTGAGAGACTGCTTCCTTGAATTGGAATAACGCGTCCCCGATGAGGGCGTATTGATGCGTGACGGTGCTCATGTAAATGCCGTTCTTCTCATGGTCCATTGAGATGAGGGTACGTTATTTTGGTTTTTTGGGCGCTCGATTCCGATTTAGGTTCGGTGATAGTGGAATGCGACTCCGTGAGTGGTGTTCAGCTGGTGTCAAAATGTGCGGCGGCTGTTGCTGAATGGGTTTGAGCGGCTATGAGGCGGGCTGGAGACCCCGGGAGTCGCCCTCGAATAGACCCTGTGGGCAAAAAATGGCAAATATGAGTACTGTTGTTGGGGTAGTATCATATCATCTTGAACGTATTTAAGACCAATCGGCCGAAATTTGATATAACCAACCCTCTCGACATGGCGATTCGGGACTTTATGACGCTCGGAATTGGTGGAAGACGGCATATTCAGCCAGATTTCGCTGTTACTAAACTGGTAACAGTACTCATATTTGCCATTTTTTGCCCAGAGGGTATCGCAAGGGGGTTGGACAAAGCATCGATCGCCGCCAATTTCTCGATTGGCTGGTTGGGCGGCAATGAAGTTGCGGCGTAATGGGAAGCGGTTCGCGGCTTTTCGGCTCAAGCGGTCACCGTCCCGCCGCAACTCTTAAAGCAACGCCGGTGCGCTTTGAGTTGGGGCGCGCCGGCGTGACGGCTTTGCTGGGGCTGGTTGCACCATGGCTGTTCGACAGCCCCGACAGGCCCGATCTTGTCGGACAGGTCTGTTAGCGTTTAACGTTTGCCCAGATAAAACCTGCCAAAATAAATCTGTCCCTAATTGGCAGGTTGGTAGCGGGGGCAATAGCTGATGGCGATGGCGGCGACGCCTACGTGGGGGGCGATGGTGCAGCCGATGGGGCCGGTGCCGGCGTCTACGTAGTCCTGGCCTGCGAGTGCTTCATTGACAAGCTCCTGCTCCTCGGCGGCGCCGGTCGTGAGCACGCGCACGCTCGAACCCGGGTGTTCAGCCAAAAACGCGAGGCAGTCGGCCATGGTGTTGGCGACGATGCGCTTGGCGCCGCGGCCCTTCTTGACGGCCTTGATCTCGCCCGACTGCCACTCCGGCGAAACGGCCAGGCGAATGTTGAGCATCTGCGTGAGCTGGCCGGCGAGCTTGGGCGCGCGGCCGTTCTTAACGAGGTTCTCGAGCGTGCGGGGAATCAGTAGCAGGTGGGCGTCGGGCAGCGTCGCGCGAATCTGTGCCTCGGTCTCGTCCAGGCTGCGGCCGTCCTCGCGCATGGCCAGCGCGTACTCCACCAGCAGGCCCTCGGCGCCCGAGCCGGTGCGCGAATCGATGCAGCGCACGTCGAGCTCGTGGGTCTCGGCCACCAGGCTGGCGTTGGCATAGCAGGCGGACCACTCGCTGCACAGCGAGATAAAGATCGCGCTATCGTGGCCGTCGGCGAGCACGCGGTCAAAGAGTGCCTTGAACTCGCCGGCGCTCGGCTGCGAGGTGTGCGGCAGCTGCTCGGAGCCGGCCATGCGGGCGACGTATTCCTCGGCGGTAATCTGCACCTGGTCGAGCAGGTCCTCGCCCTCGATAATCACATGCAGCGGAATCACGTAAATGCCGAGCTCTTGGGCACGGGCGGGGGAGATGTCCGACGTGGAGTCGGTTATGATGGCAAAAGACATAATTGCACCTTTCGTTGGGGCGCGGCAGCGCCGCCTTCTGAAAGCAAAGTGCGACAAGTATAGTGGAGTTGCTCTACATTGCTAGGTTCAATTGTTGAATAGTCAACAGTTTGAAGCGGTGGTGTGGAAATCATCAACTGGGGAAGAAGGGTGCCGATGGCGGCATTGCAACTTTGCGAGCGGCCGGTTGTGCTGTTCGATTTTGACGGCACGGTGGCCGATACGGGTCGGGCAGTGATGACCTCGACGCGCAAGACGCTGGCTGCGCGCGGGTTTTCGGAGACGCAGATGGGTGATCTGCGCCGCATGATCGGGCCGCCCCTGTGGAAGAGCTTTCACGACTTTTACGGCTTTTCCCGCGAGGAGTCGCTTGTGGTGGCCGATGAGTACCGCGCCTTTTTTGATGAACTGGGACCGGAGGAGTATCCCGTGTTCAATGGGGTCCCCGAGCTGCTGGATGGGTTGGTCGCCCAAGGCAAACGTATGGCCGTGGCGACGTCGCGCATGGAGGCCAAGTGCATCGACATGGTGCATGAGCTCGGGCTCTCTCAGTTTGAGGCGGTGATTGGCATGAATCCGCCGCAGGGACGCGAGACCAAGGCCGATTCGGTCCGCGACGCCCTGGCGGCGCTTGGCGCGACTGCCGACGAGGCCGTGATGATCGGCGACCGCTTTAACGACGTGGAGGGCGCGCACGCGATGGGCGTGCCGTGCATCGGCATCTATTCGGGCGCGGCGGCGCCGGGCGAGCACGAGGCAGCGGGTGCCGATGCGGTGGTGCACTCGGTGGCAGAGCTTGCTAAACTTTTCGCTATCTAATGACGTAATGTGAGGGACGGGCGTGCCCGTCGCTCATTGCTAAGGAGGTCGTCCATGAATCAGGTGGAGCAGAGCGTCGCCGAGTATGTCGACGAGGTCTGGGATGATGTCGTCGCCGATATCGAGCAGCTGGTGAGTTATCCGTCCGTGGCAGTTTCTGCCGATGCGGAGCCCGGCGCGCCGTTTGGCCGCCCGGTCCGTGATGCGCTCGATTGCGCGCTCGGCATTGCGCAGAAGCTCGGCTATCAGACGAGCGACGACGAGGGCTATGTGGGAATCGCCGATATCCCGGGCCGCGGCGACAAGCAGCTCGCGACTATCTGCCACGTGGACGTGGTTCCCGCCGGCCCTGGCTGGAACACCGACCCGTTCGCCATGGAGCGCCGCGAGGGCTGGCTGCTCGGTCGCGGCGTGATTGACGACAAGGGCCCGGCAGTGCTGTCGCTCTACGCCGGCGCTTATCTTATCAAGCACGGCATTACCCCGCGCTATACCTTCCGCGCGCTGCTGGGCTGCGATGAGGAAGTGGGCATGTCCGACGTTCACCATTATCTGGAGAACCACGCGAACCCCGACTTTCTGTTTACGCCCGATGCCGAGTTCCCGGTCTGTAATGCCGAAAAGGGCCAGTTTGGGGCGACATTTGTGAGCTCCAAGATCGACGGCGGGCGCATTGTGTCCTGGAGCGGTGCCGAGGCGAGCAACGCCATTCCGTCGCAGTCTATCTGCGAGCTTGCGATTGCCGCCGATGAGCTGCCGGCGCCGGTCGAGAACGGCGACCGCCTGGAGATCACGGCGCTCGATAACGGGCATGCGCAGATTTTCGCCCACGGCATTGGCGGTCATGCCTCGATGCCAGAGGGAACGATCAACGCCGTCGGGCTGATCGTGGCGTATCTGCGCGAGGCCGAGGATGCGTTTGGCGCCCGTGACGAGCGCCTGTTGACACCTGCGGAGCACGAGTTTGTCAAGTTTTTGGCTTTTGTGCATGCGGACGCCTATGGCCGCGGCTTGGGCATCGATGCGACGAGCCCCGCGTTTGGCCCGCTCACCTGCAATCCCGGCGTCATCCGTGTGGTGGATGGCCATATTGAGCAGGTCATCGACGTGCGCTTCCCCGACAGCACGAGTGCCGATACCATCCGCGAGCAGCTCGATCCGCTCGTGGGCCGTTTTGGCGTGACGTGCCGCGTGGGTCGTACAAAGGTGCCGTTCTCGGTCTCTGCCGACGACCCGGCCGTGAAGGCGCTCATCGATACCTACAACGAGTTTACGGGCAAGCATGCAGAGCCCTTTGCCATGGGCGGCGGCACGTACGCGCGCAATTTTGCCCGCGCCGTCTCGTTTGGTCCCGAGGAGACTGGCCTGGAACTGCCCGCATGGGGCGGCCAGATGCACGGCCCCAACGAGTGCGCCAACGAGGAACAGCTCAAGCAGGCGCTCAAGATTTATATCGTGGCGATCTTACGTTTGAACGAGCTTGAGCTTTAAGGCTGCGGCGTTTTAACAACTTAGCACCCCTTTCGTCCGGGCTTTTTAAGTTGCGGTGGAATAGTTCCTAGAATGGGCCATTTGATGGCCAAGCAGGAACTATTTCACCGCAACTTTGTTTTTATTGGTGTAAAAGGCGCGCCATGCTTGGCGCTGGATTGTTATCCGTTTGTAAAGGCTGGGCAGAGCTTGCGGTAAGGGTCTATCAAATGTCCGTAAGAAACCGCAGATAAGGCGGTTGTCGCCCGATCGAGACCGTATCTTTCCAAACAGCAAAGCGGGCAGGGTGCCCGCGAGTCGCATGTATGAAAGGAAGATCATGCTCGATCAGGCTTATTCTCGTCGTCAGTTCCTCGGCCTCGCTGGTGGTCTTGCCAGCATCGTCGGTCTCGGTCTCGTTGGTTGCGGCGGCTCCAACGCCGCCAACACCGCTGCTGAGGGCAGCGCCGCTGCTGCCGAGTCCGTCTCCGGCGAGGTGACCTACGACGGCGCCTCTTCGTTCCAGGCTCTCGTCGAGGCCGCTGCCGAGAAGTTCATGGACGCCAACCCCGACGTCTCCGTCTCCGGTTCGGGCAACGGTTCGGGCAAGGGCCTGACCGCTGTCGCCGCCGGCACCGTCACCATCGGCAACTCCGATGTCTTCGCCGAGACCAAGCTCGAGGCCGACCAGGTCAAGAACCTCGTCGACCATGAGGTCGCCGTCGTGGGCATGGGCCCCGTCGTCTCCAAGAACGTCAAGGTCGACGACCTGTCCCTCGAGCAGCTCAAGGGCATCTTCTCCGGCCAGATCACCAACTGGAAGGAGGTCGGCGGCGACGACGCCACCATCGTCGTCCTCAACCGCAAGGCCGGCTCCGGTACCCGCGCCACTTTCGAGGCCGCCGTCTTTGGTGACGAGGCCGTCGACTTTAAGGGCGACGCCGAGCTCGACAAGTCCGGCGACGTCCAGACTCAGATGGGCAGCACCGACAACGCCATCTCCTACCTCGACTTCTCGCACTTCGACGACTCCAAGTTCAACGCCATTAAGGTCGAGGGCGTCGAGCCCAAGAGCGCAAATGTCACCGACGACTCCTTTAAGATCTGGGCTACCGAGCACATGTACTGCGCGAAGGACGCCGACGAGGCCACCAAGGCCTTCCTGGAGTTCATGCTCTCCGACGACGTCCAGGGTAAGCTCGTCGAGGAGCAGGGCTTTATCCCCGTCTCTGCCATGAAGGTCGTCAAGGACGCCAGCGGCAAGGTCTCTGCTAAATAAGCAATCGCCCCCGGAAAGGTTTGCAATGGCAAAACAGCTGCCAAAGCGCGACCTTGAGAACGTGGGCCTGGGCGTCACGGGCGCGTGCGTAGCGCTCGTGACGCTTGTCGTTGCCGCGCTCATCTTTATGGTCGCCCAAAAGGGCCTCTCGGCTTTTCTCAAGGACGGCGTCTCGGTCGTCGAGTTCTTCACCGGCACCAAGTGGGACCTGGCCAACACAGCCGAAAACGGCCTGCCCTACACCGGCGCCCTGCCCCTGATCGTCACCTCGTTTGCGGTCATGGTGTTCTCCACGCTCATCGCGCTGCCCATCGCCATCGGCTCTGCCATCTTTGCGGTCGAGATCCAGCCTAAGTTTGGCTCCAAGGTCTTTCAGCCGCTTATTGAGCTTTTGACCGGCATTCCCTCGGTCGTCTTTGGCCTGATTGGCTTTCACGTGGTCGTCGGTCTTATGAAGAGCGTTTTCCACGTAAGCACGGGTCTGGGCATCTTGCCCGGCGCCATCGTACTGGCGGTCATGATTCTGCCGACGATGACTACGCTTTCGGTCGACGGCCTGCGCGCCGTGCCCGATAGCTACCGTCAGGGCTCGCTCGCGCTGGGCTATACCCGCTGGCAGACCATCTGGCACGTGGTGCTCAAGTCCGCCATGCCGTCGCTCATGACCGCGGTCATCCTTGGTATGACCCGCGCCTTTGGCGAGACGCTCGCCGTGCGCATGGTTATCGGCGGCATCGAGGCCATGCCGACGTCGCTGCTGTCGCCTGCCTCGACCATTACCACCACGCTCACCACGTCCATGGCGGTCTATGCCGAGGGCTCGGCCCAGGACGACGTTCTGTGGGCGCTCGGTCTGCTGCTGATGGGCATGAGCCTCATCTTTATCCTGATCATCCACCTTATCGGCTGCAAGGGGGCGAAGGCTCGTGGCTAGCACGCGCATCCACATCGACGAGGCGAGACTCGGGCGTGTCCAAAGGCAAGACCGTATCGCCACGGGCGTGCTGACGGCGATTGTCGCCATCGTCATGCTTATCGTCGTCTCCATGGTGGCCTACATCCTGTTCGAGGGTATCTCGACGCTGTTCCAGCCGGGCTTTCTCACGCAGCCCGCACGCGCCAACGGAACGCAGGGCGGCGTGCTCTACCAGCTGTTCGACTCGTTCTATCTGCTGCTGATTACCCTGATCATCTCGGTGCCCATCAGCCTGGGCGGCGCGGTCTTCCTAGTTGAATACGCGCCCGACGGTCCCATTCGCGACATCGCCTCGACCGCCATCGAGACGTTGTCTTCACTGCCCTCCATCGTCGTCGGCATGTTCGGCTTTCTGGTGTTCTCGGTGCAGCTGGGCTGGAAGTACTCCATCATCTCCGGCGCCGTCGCGCTCACCATGTTCAACATCCCCATCCTGGTGCGCGTGATTCAGCAGGCGCTCGAGGACGTGCCGCAGGCCCAGCGCGATGCGTGCCTGGCCATGGGCCTCACTCGCTGGGAGGCCACACTGCACATCCTGATTCCCGAGGCCATGCCCGCCATCGTGACCGGCATCGTGCTTTCGGCCGGCCGCGTGTTTGGCGAGGCCGCGGCGCTGCTCTTTACCTCGGGCATGAGCTCGCCGGTCCGCCTCAACTTCTTGAGCTTTAACCTGTCGAGCCCCACCTGCGCCTGGAACGTGTTCCGTCCCGGCGAGTCGCTGGCCGTGCACATCTACAAGATCTATGGCGAGGGCAGCCCCGAGGCCCAGCAGATCGTCTGGGGCACCGCGGCACTGCTGATGATTTGCGTGCTGCTGTTTAACGTTGTCGCCCGTATCGTGGGCAAGCAACTGGCAAGGAAGATGACGGCCGAATGAGCGATATGAATGCAACGCCCGCAACCGAGGCGGCCACGTCCGACACCCCCCCCAGGACTTTCTGTCGAGCGTGGGGGAGAGCGAGAGGCGCGTGCGCGTGAGCGGCAAGGCCGTGAGCGACGAGGTCGTGCTCTCCGCCAAGGACGTCAACGTGTACTATGGCGACCACCATGCGCTGCACAATACGTCGCTCGACTTCCACAAGGGTGAGATCACGGCGCTCATCGGGCCTTCGGGCTGCGGCAAGTCGACCTTCTTGCGTAGCCTCAACCTGATGAATCGCGAGATTCGCCGCTGTCGCGTGGAGGGCGAGATCAACTACCGCGGGCGCAACGTGAACACCAAGACCGAGAACACGTACGAGCTGCGTCGCTCCATCGGCATGGTGTTCCAGCAGCCAAATCCCTTCCGCAAGTCCATTCGCGACAACATCACCTTTGCGCCCAAGCGCCACGGCATCACCGACCGTGACGAGCTCGACCGCATGGTCGAGGAAAGTCTGCGCGGTGCCGCGCTGTGGGACGAGGTCAAAGACAAGCTCGACAAGAGCGCCTACGCGCTTTCGGGCGGTCAGCAGCAGCGTCTGTGCATTGCGCGCACGCTGGCGCTCAACCCCGACGTAATCCTGTTTGACGAGCCCTGCTCGGCGCTCGACCCCATCTCGACGCTGGCGATCGAGGACCTCATGTCGTCGATCGTGGCCGACCGCGCCATCGTCATCGTGACGCACAACATGGAGCAGGCGTCGCGCGTGTCCAACCGCACGGCGTTTTTCTACATGGGCGATATGGTCGAGTACGACGAGACCGACGAGATTTTCCAACGGCCCAAGGATAAGCGGCTGAATGATTACCTCACCGGCATGTTCTCCTAGTCCGGGACATGCTTGAGGCCCGCGGCGGCCACGGTTGCCGCGGGACTGATTGGAGAGGCGGGTCATCTCTTGCGGGAGATGGCCCGCCTTTTTGTGTCGTGTGCTGGTGCGCTTGCCCAAAACCACCACGAAGGCGCCCGTCCCCTTTGTGGTGGTTTTCGCTATCATGGAGAACGTTGAATTTCTACGAAGGAGCAGGGCATATGGCGATTCTTTTGGGATGCGATTCCGTCAGCCTAGAGTTTCCCACCAAGCATATTTTCGATAGCGTGACGCTCGGCGTGGGCGAGGGCGACCGCATTGGTATTGTCGGTAAAAACGGCGACGGCAAGTCGACGCTGCTGAGCGTGCTCGCCGGCACGCTGGAGCCCGATGATGGACGCGTGACGCACCGCCGCGGCATCACGATCGGTCTACTCGGCCAAAAGGACCAGCTTGTCGATACCGATACCGTGCATCATGCCGTTGTGGGTGACGCCCCCGAGTACGAGTGGGCGTCGAGCCCCCGTACGCGCCAGATCCTCGCCGGCCTCATTAGCGATGTGCCCTGGGAGGGCATGGTAGGCGAGCTCTCGGGCGGTCAGCGCCGCCGCGTGGACCTCGCGCGCCTGCTGATCGGCGACTATGACGTGCTCGTGCTCGATGAGCCCACCAACCATCTGGACATGCGCACCATCAACTGGCTTGCGCGTCACTTAAAGGCCCGCTGGCAGCGCGGTCAGGGCGCGATGCTCGTGGTCACGCACGATCGCTGGTTCTTGGACGAGGTCTGCACCAGCATGTGGGAGGTTCACGACGGCCAGGTCGATCCCTTCGAGGGCGGCTATTCGGCATATATCCTGCAGCGCGTGGAACGCGACCGCATGGCCGCGGTTACCGAGGAGCGCCGTCGCAACATGGCACGTAAGGAGCTCGCGTGGCTGAGCCGCGGTGCCCAGGCGCGCTCCACCAAGCCCAAGTTTCGCGTGGATGCCGCTCGCGAGCTGATCGCCGACGTGCCGCCCGTGCGTGACGAGCTGGAGCTCAAGCGCCTGGCCGTGAGCCGCCTGGGCAAGCAGGTTATCGATGTGGTCGACGTGGACGCCGGCTATGCGGATACCGATGGCGCGCCCAAGCAGGTGCTCAACGACGTGACCTGGCTCATTGGTGCGGGCGACCGCTATGGTCTTTTGGGCGAGAACGGCGCCGGCAAGTCGACTTTGCTCGACGTGATCCAGGGCAAGATCGCGCCCCTGCGCGGCCGCGTGAAGATCGGCCAGACGGTGCGCTTTGGCGTGCTGTCGCAGCAGCTCGAGGAGCTCGAACCCTACATGGGCGACACGATCCGCGAGGTGCTCAGCCACTATAAGAAGTACTACGTCATTGACGGCAAGGAGACTTCACCCGAGAAGCTCTGCGAGCGTCTGGGCTTTACGACGCAGCAGCTCTGGAGCCGCATCGGCGATCTTTCGGGCGGCCAGCGCCGTCGCCTGTCGCTGCTGCTGACGATCCTGGACGAGCCCAACGTGCTCATCCTGGACGAGCCCGGCAACGACCTGGATACCGACATGCTGGCGATTGTCGAGGACTTGCTGGACGGCTGGCCCGGCACGCTGATTCTGGTGACGCACGACCGCTTTTTGATGGAGCGCGTGACCGACCAGCAGTGGGCGCTGCTCGACGGCCACCTGACGCATATGCCCGGCGGCGTCGACCAGTACCTGCGCCTGTGCAACGCCACCGCCGAGGGCGAGCCCGTGGGTGCACCGAGCGCCAAGACCGGTACGTTCGACACCGGTGCCGCGGCGGCTGCGGCCGAAAAGCCCAAGTCGAGCGGTCAGCCCAACGGCCTTCCCAATGCCGAGCGCCAAAAGCTCCGTCGTGAGGTGAGCTCGCTCGAGCGCAAGATGGAAACGCAGCGCGCTCGCGTGGAGGAGGCCGAGGCCGCCATGGCCCAGGTCGATCCCACCAACTACACGGCGCTGGGCGAGCAGCAGGCAAAGATCGACGAGGCCCACGCCGCCATGGACGAGCTGGAGATGGCGTGGCTCGAGGCGAGTGAAAAGCTCGAGGGCGAGGAGTAGGCGAGGATGATCAAGGCCGCGTTTTTTGATATCGACGGCACGCTGCTGAGCTTTGAGACGCACCGGATTCCGGCGTCGGCGCAGCAGGTGCTCGACAGCTTTCACGAGCAGGGGATTGCGTGCGTCATTGCCACGGGTCGCCCGACCTACCAGATGCCCGATTGGCTGTTCGATCTTGGTTGGGATGCGTACATTACGCTTTCGGGCCAGCACTGTTTTGATGCCGAGGGCGTTTACCGTAGCTGCCCGATCGATCCGGACGACGTTGCGGTGATTGTGGACCAGGTGGCCGAGGGGCGCTACGACTCGCTGTGCATGCAGGGCGAGAACTCGTTTGTGAACCGCCTGTCCGAACGCGTGGTGACGGCCGGCAACAACGCGGGGATCGTCTACCACGAGGAGCCGTTTGAGCACGCCTTTGAAGCGCCGGTCTACCAGTTTTGCGCCTTTGTGGATCCTGCCGACGAGCATATCGTGACCGATGCGGTGTCGCATTCGCTCACTACGCGCTGGTGCGACCTGTTCTGCGACATTATTCCCGCTAACGGCGGCAAGGACCTGGGCGTGGCAGCGACGCTGGAGCGCCTGGGTGTCGACGCGAGCGAGACGATCGCCTTTGGCGACGGCGAGAACGACCTGTCGATGTTCTCGGCCGTGGGCACAAGTGTGGCCATGGGCAACGCGCAGGATACCGTGAAGGCCGCAGCGACCTACGTGACGACCGCCGTAGACGACGACGGCATTTACAACGCCGCCAAGCACTTTGGGCTACTGTAGCTGCGGCCGGCACTTAGGGACGTTCCTTTTAATATGAGCAGGACATTGTCAAGAGGCAAAATCGGGCCTGG
>ERZ860322.554-NODE-554-length-27151-cov-3.825103_pt1 | contig 27151 bp, 22 predicted proteins | sample MGYA00509979_ERZ860322 | MGnify/ENA primary metagenome ERZ860322 (study PRJEB30046, sample SAMN00715217) | human gut metagenome | study: EMG produced TPA metagenomics assembly of the A metagenome-wide association study of gut microbiota in type 2...
AAAAGAAGTTGCCGATCTGCACCAGCGCACCCGTGAGGGCCTTTTGACCGCCCGGCTGAACGGCAAGCAGGTTGGCCGCAAAAAGGGTGTTGGCTTTGAAACGAAAAAATCCAGAGAAGCCAAGCAGATCATCCGCACCCACTGCAAGACCTTTGGCGGCACATTGGATGACATGGAGTGCATGAAATTGACTGGACTTGCCCGGAATACCTATTATAAATATAAGCGGCAGATTCGGGCTGATTTGACTGACGAGGGAAAACTTAAAAAGGAAGAGTTGTTATGCAAAACGAAAAATGTGTAAAAGATGAACCCCATAGCGAATTTACGAAGGAAGAACAACAGGAATTTTTGAATTTGTTGAATCGCATAACCCCGGAACAGCGTGAAGCACTGAAAAAAGTTCTGAAGTCCTTTGTCTAATGAAGAAGGATGCCAAGTGACGCAATGGTCGTCGGGCATCCTTCTTTTTTGTAAAGGTTTGCTTTATTCAGGCAGAAATGCCCGAATTAAATCCAAAATAGCGATTCTTTGCGAGGGCGAAAGTCTATCCCAGATGGTCAAAAGGGATTTCTGCTCCTCTGTCAAATGGTGAACGGCAGTGTCTTCTTCAAAAAATTGCGAGAGTGTGATACCAAGGCCGTGACATATTTTTTCAATTGAGGTCACATTAGGCTGAAGGTTTCGTCTGCGCCACGTTGATAAGGTGGATTGCGTTAGACCGGAGTTCTCAGCAAGGGTGTATTCAGACCATCCACGAGCCAACCGCTCCCGGTCGATCCTTCCCAGAATGTCAAAGTTTGGCTTCTCGCGTTCCATGTCATAGACCTCCTTGGATAAATCGTAGTGCTACTTACGATTTTAAGGATGGACGGCTTGACATGTAATTATATAAATCGTATAATTTTAACAAGATAAATCGTAATACGGGGCAGTTAATTTGTCTTTCTTGATAAAAATAAATGAATATATTAGAGGATGGAGGCACTTTTATGTTTTGTATGCAGTGCGGTGCAAAATTGCCGGATAACGCAAAGTTCTGTTTTCAATGTGGAGCAAAAGTTTTGATTGATACATCAGCGCATGAGGAAACAGCTTCAGTAGAACCAAAGTCCGTTCAGGAGACAGGTCAGAATGAGCAGGCTTCCAAGGCGCAAAAGACGCCTATGGCTCCGAAGGAAAATCTTATTCAACCAGAGGAAAAAGTAGTATTGAAACTGGGCAATCGAAATCTGGAATTTTCAGAAGAAATCAAAGATAAAATTGCAATGACCAGTTATTATAATGACATAGGAAAGGCCAATGGAGAAAAATTCAGAAAATTCTATCAGAACGCACAAATTGCCGTAATGGAAGACGTGATGAAGAAAGTTTATCCTTTTTACGACAATTTGGTGGAACAGACAAACAGAATTGCCTTTCAACGCTTGCTGTCAAGAAAAATTTATGATATTAGAGAATCAGATTACTACGGAAAGATTCAGCATACATCTCTGAAAGGAAAAGAACCGCTGAAATTCTATTCTGAGTATAGAAGGGATTATCTTCAGGGCGGACGGACAGGAAAGGAAAAGCTTGCCAATCCTGTTAATACGATGATGTGCTTTGAAGAAGCATTAAAAGACCATGCATATATCTTGAAAATGATTGAGGCACGGATTTTAGTGGAGCACGGATTGCTGAAGGAATACAATTTTGATACAGTAAAAATCGATACGCGCCGAGAGAACATCAAGAGTGTATTTGATTCAGTATGTAATCGAGAACACACAGATCAGGAAATTCAGAAGGCATATGAAGATGTATTAAACGCAGATATTGAAGGGATTCAAGCAAATCCCTTCAAGGCACTTTATTATGCTGAAATTTATAGTATTGGAAAAATACTGAAAAACTACGAGGGTACAAATGCACAGCTTTTGCAAGATCTATTTAAAGCTATAGATTTCTTTGAAGTGCGGGAATCGTGTGAAGACGCGATTAACCAAATAGCAAGGAATCAGCTGAAGAAAAAGTTGGAAGAACTTCATCAATCGCCTGATAAAGCTCCGATGCTATATCAGCAAATGCTTCAGATTGCGAATGAAGTTAAAGAAGATAACCCTCTTTTTGATTTGGCTGATTTCAATGATGAACTTAATCAATGTGCGATGGCGTGGCTGAACCTAAAGCTAGATGAAGTCCATAAATCACCGGATCAGATATTAACATTGTACCCACAGCTGATTCAGATTTTGAATAAAATCAAGGCAGATATGCCGTTTTTTAATGCTGCTGATTTTATGGAATATGCTGAATGCTGCAAAGAGCAGATTTTGGAATATACAGAGTTCTGTGATGAGTATTCGTTTTATACAGATCAAGTTATGCAGGGAAAGATGGCAGAAGTGCTCAAAGCGGCAGACCTTAACAATGCAGCAGCTCAATATGTATTGGAAAAATATTGTCGAGAAGTCATTCTTTCAGATGCAATCAAATACTGCGATGAAAAATTTTTGCGTGGTGTAATGTTTTATTTGACAGAAGAAAGAACCAATGAAAGCGACTTCAGACTGTATTTGGAATTTTTGTTTCGCTTTGAGATGTTCATAAAACCAGAAGTTACTATAATTGATGCGGATGCTAGAGATAAAGCAAATAGTGCCATGGCAGCAATTCGAAATTTGGCTGATAAGAGAAAACCATGCATTGCAGCAGTAAGGAGGATTGGAACATATTATCTTGAAGGAAATTCATTGAATTCTGCTATGCCGTATTTAAAGTTGGCGGCAGAACAACATGATCCGGTAGCAATGGCGATTTGTGGAGAAGCATTGTATTTAAAAGCGAAAGATGATCGAGTTGCAAGTGAAAAAGGATACTGTTATTTGCGTTCGGCTACATTTGCGGGAGAAGTAAAGGCATTAAACCTTAATAAAAAATATAATTTGGGTTATCCGGTAAATATAATGCTTGATAACACTTTGGGAAAATATAAGCAGATTACAACAGAAAAATGCTTTGTTACAAATGGTGAAACTATACAGATGACGGCTTTTCCGAAGGTTGTAATAAATAAATATAGAGGCAACTTAAGAGGAATAGATCTTCTTTTGAATGAATGCAATGAACTTTTGCAGAGCACACAGCTGTCTAATGTTAGAAAATCATGTAAGATTCCAGCGCAGGAAAAGGTTTACATGGCATATTCTATGGATATTTTTTCTCATTTCAAAGATGGGATGACCGGTTTTGCCATTGGTGCTGCAGGCTTTTATGCGAAAAGTGGTTTCCTTACAGCAGGATGTATTCCGTGGAAAAAATTTGTTAAGCTGAAAATTTATCAAGAGGGAGGATTGCATATCGGGGAGTATACTTTCATTGATCAGGAACAAGAAGTAACTCTTATGGATTTTATGGAGGATTTGCAAAAGCTGTGTAAAGATTCACTGATTGAAGAAAATGCAAATAATAAAGCTCTTTTAAACAGTTCGGTGGTTACCGATATAAAATCTCCAAAAAGCGAGGAAGAGTTTAAGCAGACGTATGCATGCTATCGAATTTATGCTATGCAAGGAGAATTGGGTTATCTTTGGAAGGCAGCTAACGCCAATGATCCAATTGCACAGTTTGCTCTTACGCAATATTATCGCTATGATGTCCTAGAAAAGACTATTGATAAGGATAAGCGAGAAGTTTTTGACAGGGTGCTTCTGGAAGTGGATAAATTTGGTGATAAAATGGATTATGCCGAGTACCTGAAGAGCTATTTAAAATATGAACTAGATGCGGCTCATGATAGAACTCCAAGATATGGTGCAGGACACGACATTATTAGGTTAGCAGAAAAAGAAAATGCATGTATTTCTGCGGTTGCGACAGCAGGAAGATTCCTTACAATGCTGGTTGGCGATGAACCAAACGAAAAAGGAGTGAAATATTTAATATATGCGGCTGAAAAATGTGCACCAGATGCAATGACATGTTATGGAAAATACCTACTAAAAGGAGGCCAAGAAGGAATTGAGAAGAATCCGGACAAGGCGGGTAATTACCTGAAACTTGCAGTGTATGCACAGGAAAGAGAGGCTCTTGCCATAAATAAACAGTATAACCTTGGCTATGCCACAATCGATTTGGGCGGGGCTCATATTCTAAATAAAGAGACTGCTTTTGTGGACGATGGCAAAATTAAGATGATTTCTTTTCCGTGGTCGCTTTTCGTACATTACAGCACAAAACTGACAACATGGCCAAAGGATGTTCTAATGAACGGTGGCAAAGAACTTGCACCAAGCCAGGAACTGAATTTTGCAAGAGAATCCTTTGAGATGCCATCTTCTGAAAAAATTTACTTTGTTTTGGCAGCAAATCTTTTGGGTCATTTTAAAAAGAATATGAGAGGCTTGGCTATTGGAACAGAGGGAATTTATCTTCGAGATGTATGGAAGATCGGCTTTATTTCATGGGATGAGTTCTGCGATGAAGACATTTATATTCAGGATGGAGTCCGCATTGGCGACTATGTTGTTGTTTTTCCTGCGATGGAGGATATACTTTGCCAGTTTTTGCTGAATCTTCGAGAACTGAGCCGAATTCCAATAGGGGAAGGCAGTGAATTGGTGAGACAGATTCAACAAGAAGAGAATGGTCAGAAAAGAAAAGTAGGGCAAGAAACAGAGAAAGCTATACACAAAGTCGCAGAGCAAAGCATGACGCAAAAAAATTCGCCCAAAACGGAGCAGATTTCCAATGAAAAAACTCTGGAGGAAAAGTACTGTCCAGTTTGCAAAAAAGCAAACAAGAAAAATGCTAAGTTCTGTTTGGGGTGTGGATTTGCATTTAATGAAGAACGTATTTGCCCCAAATGCGGAAATAAGATAAGGCCGGGAAAAAAGTTTTGCTCTGCCTGTGGAGCAAAAGTAGAAAATTAATTGCGCAAGAGGAGTTTGAAAAAATGAGCAAAAAATGTATTTATTGTGGTGCTGAATTGGAAGATGATGCACTTTTCTGTGATGAATGTGGCAAAAAACAGGAGTTGGTTAAAAAGGTTGAGGTCGAGCAAAACGCTAAAAAAGAAGCTGAATTGAAGGCGAAACAGGAGGCTGAAGCCAAAGCGAAAGCTGATGCTGATGCAATTGCAGAGGCGGCACAGAAAGCAAAAGAAGAGGCAGAAAAACAGGCACAGGAAGCAGCTGAGGTAAAGGCAAAGTTAGAAGCAGAGAGACAGGCTAAAGCTGAAGAAGAATCGAGGAAAGAAATCCGCACCAAAGCAGAGGCTGAAGCACGTGTCCGTACGGAGTCGGAACAAAAAGAGAAAGCAGAGGCACGAGCAGTGGCCGAAAAAAAAGCGGAAAAAGCAGCTGAAGCAACGCACCTTGAAAAAGAACAAAAAAAGGATGAGCAAAAAGCAAATCCTACATATAAGGCGTATGCTAGTCTGATCCTTGGAATTCTAACATGGGCGACATCAACAACCGGTCTTATAATTCCGCTGATTACGATGTTGCTGGGAATATTTTTGGGTGTGCAAGCATTGAAAACCACTAAAAAGAAAACGGCAATTGCAGGACTTGTGTTAAATGGTCTTATGGCAGTTTTGGTGGTCGCAATTATGATTGCATAAATTCAATAGCCAATATAAAGCAGTGCTGCTATTAAATCTTGTAAATGATTCTTGTAAGTGGGTATTGCGGAGGAATCTATGAAAGACTACTATAAAATCTTACAGGTAGCGCCAGATGCATCAACAGAAGTGATTCAGATGGCATATAAGGCTCTGGCAAAGAAATATCATCCAGATCTGAATCCTGGACAGGAAGAAGCTGCACAGGAAAAGATGAAAGATGTCAATGAGGCATACGAGATATTGTCTGATAAAGACAAGCGCTGGCAGTATGACCAAATTTACTATCGTCAGGAAAAGACAGAGCAGAAGACTTCTTATTCAGCACCAGAACCGCCCAAGAGTGCTCAAACATATTCTGCGCAGTCGAAAGGTGAACAAACAAGTGCTGCGCCAGTTGATCCGACCCCTGAAGATAAAGAAAAGACATCAAGTGGAAAAGGATGTGCAAAGACAGGTTGCGGGTGTCTGGTTGTATTTGTTGTGCTTTTCATCCTGATTGGTTTGTTTGGAGGCTCTTCGTCTGACAGCGATTCAGATAAGAAACCGTCCTCGTCTGATGCGGCATCTGTAACCGCTACATCGGAAATGAGCGTTGCGTCTTCGGAAGCAGAAGAAGTGAAACCGGAGGAAGAGCTTGTTTACACATTGGAAAACCTTAAAAAAGCCAGCAGTACATACAGCAAGTCGGAAAATCCTTATTATAAAGATTCTGTAGCACAATATGCGGAAGCTATCAATATAATTTACGGGGAAAACACTCCGCAGACGGTGACGGAAATGACGTTGGAACAAGCGCTCAAAGATTCTGACGTTTCACGGCTTTTTGTTGAAAAGCTGCTGAAATTGCAAGGCGAGGATGTGATGAGCGACAGTGATTTTTATCGGATGGATGTGAAAACTGACTCTGGAATTGTGAAGACACTGCTCACTATGGAGTCGGAACGTCAGTACATGGAAGTGTCTTCGCTGCCCAAGGATCGTATTGGCGATTATGAAGAGATCCTATTTTATTATGGAGGAATGAAAGAAAATAAACCGAATGGAAACGGAGCATTGTTCGCATATAGTACTCGGAACGGACTATCGCTGCAATATGTTGGAAAATTTAAGGATGGAAAGATTGAAGGAAAAGGGATTTCGTTTACATACGATGGCTTAGTTCATTACCTAGCCCATGCTGGAAACTATGAAAAAAATATGGCTACAGGAAAAATGACGACCTATTACGACAATGACTGTCAGGCTGTTGGTAATTTCTTTCTGTATAAATTTTGGGATTACATCGATGAGATGAGCGAAAAATGGAGCGAAGATGAATTGGTAAGGCAAATTGATCTTCTTCTTCCCCAAAAAAGAGTGCTCAAATTAATTGTGACCGTAAATCTATATGAATCCCCCAGTACAACGGTGGATTTTAACCAGAGAGTTTTGATTCCACACATCAAATACGAAGGGGAAATGAAGAAAGGTTCTATAGAAGGAAAAGGAAAGCTGTATGCATCAGATGGGTGGCTTGCCTATGATGGTGAGTGGAAGAAGGATAAATATAACGGAAAGGGAATCCTTTATAATCAGGATGGTACAATACGGAAAAAGGGAACGTTTGACAATGAAGCACCTGATGAGGAGTTGATCTATTCAAATCTTGCAACGGCATCGTTGCTGGCATTAGATAAGATTTCGTTGGAAGAATTGTTTGCCTTGGATGATTCCGATACCAGTGCAAATACGACGCAGACGGCAACTGCTGAAAACAGTAATATGGCGGCATCTATTCAATCTGACGCTATCCCGCCCGAAGTTTCTGGCTGCGAGAAAGACGGCACATGGCAGAAAATCCTTGTAGAGGCCACAGGCAGCAATGCAACTTTAACCCTTTGGTCGTACCGGGATGGTCAATGGGAAAAAGACCTAAGCACTACAGCAGCAATTGGTGCAAATGGACTTACTACTGATAAAACGGAAGGCGACCATATGACCCCGGAAGGAACCTTCCCAATCTGCTTTGCTTTCTCTACCAAAGAAAAAAATACGATGCTGTACTCTAAAATAATTAAGGAAGACAGCGTTTGGGTATGTGACCCGGAGTCTATCTACTATAATACCCTTCAATCTAAAAATGATCCGTACAAAGACTGGGCCGACAAGGGTGGAGCGGAAAATATGTATCCGAAATTCTCAAAGGGCTCGTCCAATGCCTGCATCTGTTTTGGATTCAACGGAGATGGATTAAGCGCATATAGTGCAACTCCGTATGCGGGTTCAGCATTGTTCATCGACGGTGTGGGCGAAAATGGTAATATGAACTCAGGATATGGAGATATCAAGATTTCGGGGAAAGATATGACAAAACTTCTGTCGTACCTGTGTGCGAATGACAATCCCGTGATTACGATTAAATCGGCTCAGTAATAGGAAATAACCTCTACTTTTTGGTTAAAAGAAAGCGGAGGTTATTTGTGGCACATCGATTAAGGAAAAAATACTATGGAAATGCTTGTCTTTATTTTGTATTGTGTGCTGAGCTACTGGGCGGTTGGACAGACGATCTATGCTAACAAGATTCAGATCGGGTCATTAAAGGATATCTTCCTGACAAGATTTGTTCTTGGTGTGCTGCTGGGACTGATTTTGATTCCAGTGGCGATTCTGAAAAAACTGTTCATCCATTGAGATGGGAGGAAACATCATGAAAGAGCTATTTGAAATCTATGATGGCAGTGTAAGTAACGAGCAAGTGCATTAAAAATCAATAAGATTAAATCCCGCTGGATTCCTGCTGCGGAGTCCAACGGGATTCTTTTTGCCCCAAACGAAAGATAAGGCTCACTGACATTGGCTCATATACTGGATCAGGTCTTGTTTGTAAACCTTCCAGAGTTTTCCCATCTTGAAGGCGGGAATTTCGCCGCTGTTCAGAAGACGAAGCAGTAGATTTCTGCCAACATGCGTAATTTCCATGACCTGCCGGAAGCTCAGGACATCGGGATAGTTGTCTAGCATTGAAAATCAACTCCATTCTTGTGGTCTTGATGAATTTTTGCGCTTCATTGCACGGATCATTTTTTGTTCGCTCAAAGCCCTTGTACCCTTGTGCATAAGGGCGCACATGGAAATCTGCCGCATTGACGATCGTTCAGGATGCGACAAGGGATGATCACGTCGTTGATTTCTAATTTTTCCAAAGCCTTTGCGATTTTCTTTTTATGATGTATCTTATCGGTCAGTTCTGGCTCATCCTGCGCTTCGATATACGCAGCGACAAGTTCCTTGGTATCGTCATCAAGATTGCTCATTTGTACGGCTTTCAGGGCAGTTGGAACGTTATACCACGAATGCTTACCAAAATAATCGACGGCATACCGATATAGAAAGAGCGGAATATCATCGCTGATCTCTTCAAAATAACGAAACAACGCATGATTCCTAAACCGGAGTTTTGAAGATTCCAACTTATCGTGTTCAAATTCTTTCAGACTGGGGCGCTTTAATTGAATTTCATATCGAACCAGATTTTTTGAGCGTTCCAAATCATCTGGAGAAATCGGATAGCTCTCCTTTTCACAATTCAAGAGCTGCTGATGCTTGTCATAGAGTGCAAAATCGTACCACGTTTTTTCAAATTTACAGCTTCGGATCTCATTGTGCTGGTTATAGTGCAGTGCGCGACCTTTCCTGTACGGGTCAACGCTTCCTGCATAACGAATGATTTTTACCATCAGCGAGGGATCGCATTTCACATAGAAGTCTTGTGTAATATCCAACCGGTGCATTTTCCATTTAACAGAATCCTCAATTTCAAGGAGTCCAAGCTGCTCCAATTCATCCAGAAATGCCTGCTCTTGCATGGCCAAACCTTCTGGCGATAAATCTGTTAAGCTTAAACGAGATGGATCACCTGCGATACGAGCGAGGTTCACACCAGATAACGTTATGTATCTCTTCCTGAAATCTGGGTATTCTGCCAGTGTGATGGTCAAACCGCCATCTTTTCTTTTATAAGAGTAGCCTTTTTTCGAGGAGCCATGATACGGAACCCGATAGTATTTTTCGGCGGATACCATTTTTTGAATTGCCATAAATACAGTACGCTTCGCTTCGCAATCCGTGTACGTTCCATTCACTTCAAACGTATGAATGGAAGGTGCTAAAAGTGGGAGCTTCTTTGCCATTGTCATAAAAAACACCTCAGTTTGTGATTTATCAGGATGTTATGAATCAAATAGAAATTGATCGGGAGGAACAACTACTATAAAAACGCATAGCATTCTATCTGGTGATTTATGACACTGTTATCCATAGATCGAAATCTAATAGAATGATAATAAACTGCTTTTTGGGATTTCTTATAGGGCGATTTGATCAAAGGCAACGTATTTCCTATCTCTGCCCTTCAAATTCATTATGTCGAATGGAAAAATCATTACAGACTGCAATAAATCCAGTTTCGACATTTGGGATGGCTTTCGTCCAATCAGACAGGTTTGGTTTTCTTTATCAAAAGCCAGCGAGAATTTTGTATCTTGTTTTGTGAGTGGAAAGAAGGTACAATAATAACAAGTGACTCACATCTGCGAGGTGATACTATGCTGAACATCTACTTTGGAGATATGCCGGAGGCAGTCTACAATACTTCGGTCTATTTCAATTACACTTATGAGGATGAATGGCTGACTTCTGACTTTGCCAAAGAGGTCATCAAGAAAATTGATAAGTCCGATGTCAAAGGCCCTCATGCGGTGGAAAGCCCGGTTCTGGGTGTCATCTCGCCGGAAAAACTGTCCGGCGGCACGAAAACACTTTTGTTGATGGCAAACGACCCGGAAAAGGTATTCAATGCCTCAACTTGCGGTGACAACTGCGCACCCTTCATTCTGAAGCTGGCGAAAAAGAAGGACTTGACCATCAACCTGCGGCATCTCATGGACTTTGGTAAGAAAAAATTCCCGGTGGATGTGAAAGTCCTGAACACCGGTGATGTGGTGCACAGCATGGAAGAACTGATGCCGATTGCATTTCAGTTTGTGTGAGGCGATAGGATGAAGGGAAAACATAAAATCGAAGTCCGAAGCGGACGGGTCGTTTTCACGATCGAACTGGAACGGAACATTACGATTCTGCGAGGGGACAGCGCCACCGGAAAAACAACGCTGGTAGAGATGCTGCAAGCATACGAGACCTACGGCAGACAGAGCGGCGTGACGGTGAGTTGTGATAAACCGTGCCGGGTGCTGTCGGGTGTCAACTGGGAATTGCAGCTGAATGCGACCCATGACAGCATCATGTTTGTGGATGAAGGCAGTACCTTTGTTTCGAGTTTGGACTTTGCCCGTGCGATCCAGCATTCGGACAACTACTATGTGCTGGTCACAAGAGAAGATTTGAGCACCCTGCCGTACAGCGTAAACGCGATTCTGGAACTAAAAAAGACCACGAGCCGCTTCAAACGGACTTATAACAAAGCGTACCCGATCTATGATTCGCTGACAGCCAGCAATGTGCAGCTGGAAGGTGTTGAAAAGCTGCTGACAGAGGATGCAAATTCCGGGTATCAGCTGTTTACAAAAATCGGTGAGAAATACGGCATTGTCTGTATCTCTGCGGCAGGAAAAGATAATATCAAACAAAAGATCTTCCCAATGAAATCCGAGAAGGTTCTGGTAATTGCGGATGGTGCGGCGTTTGGCCCGCAGATGAACGACATTTATCGTCTGATGCAGGAGGATAGCACAAAGTTCAGCTTGTACCTGCCGGAATCGCTGGAATGGCTGCTCTTGAAAGCGGATTTGCTCGGACAGCCGGACGTTCTTGAAATTCTGGAGCATCCGGCAGATTTCATTGAGAGCAGCGAATTCTTCAGCTGGGAGCGATTCTTCACGAACTTGCTGGAACAGCGAACGAAAGACATTTCCTATATGCGGTATGACAAGGCAAAACTGCCGGAATTCTATTTGCAGGAAGAAAATTTGGAGAAGATCATTGCGGAGATGGAGTAAGGCGAACTGAAAAATTACAAATAACGTATCACCGTTACTCCGAACGCTCTGTAATTTTGGCACCCGCTCAGGCTGCGATTAAGTCTCCCCGAAAATAAAATCCGATAGGATAAAGTAGATAAAAGCTCTTGGTTTCTGCAATGGAAGCCAAGAGCTTTTTGCATCTTGTTTTGTAAGATGAAAGAGGGTACAATGATAGCAGAAGTACGCACATCGACGAGGTGATAAGATGCTGAACATTTTTTACGGTGATATGAAGGAAGCTGTGTATAATACAGCTTCCTATTTCAAATATGATTACGAGGAAGGCTGGATCGTTGACCCGATGGTCAAGGAAATGATTCAGGATGTGGACAAGTCTGTTGTTATCGACAGTGGTATCATTGATAGCCCGGTCTTGGGTAAAATTCCACCGATTGGTTTGTCTGGTGGCGTAAAGACACTGATTTTGGTAAAGTTTGAGCCGGAGAAAGTGTTCAATGTATCGACTTGCGGTGACAACTGTGCAAAGTGGCTGCTCAAAATTGCAGAGCAGGAGGATCGCACGGTGAATTTGCGTCACCTGATGGATTTTGGCAAAAAGCCGTTTACAATAAAAGTGCTGAATACGAATCAAATTGTTCACAGTATGGAAGAGCTGATTTTGGCCGCAGGTGAGTTTGTGTAAAGGGGCTGACAGAAATGAAAGGCATTCATAAAGTGGTCGTTGGCACAAAGTACCTGAAATATGAATTTGAACTGCGACGCAACCTGACCATCATTCGCGGGGATAGCGCAACGGGTAAAACGACCCTCGTGGATATGATCCGTACCCATATGAACGATGGAGAAAGTGGGCCGGTCACTCTAAATTGTGATAAAGTCTGCTATGTGGTAGAGGGAAATCTTTGGAAGGGACAACTTGACAATATTCAGGACGGCATTGTTTTTATCGACGAAGGAAACGAGTTTGTCAAGACCAAAGATTTTGCGCGTGCGATTCAGCAGACGGATAACTATTATGTCATCGTAACCAGAGAGGGTTTGTCTGCCTTGCCATACAGTGTGGAAGAGGTGTACGGAATCCGGACCTCTGGAAAGTATGGGGCACTGAAACAGAGTTATCATTCGTTCTATCGAATCTACCCGGATAGTACGACTGAGAATATTAAGCCGGAGAAAATTCTGACCGAGGACAGCAATTCGGGTTATCAGTTTTTTGATGCGGTCTGTACAGAACATCAAATGCAATGTGATACCGCGAACGGAAAATCTAATGTGTTTTCCTATTTGAAAGCTCATAAGGATGAAAAGATTCTGGTGATTGCAGACGGCGCTGCCTTTGGCCCGGAAATGGACAGGGTGTTGCAGCTTGTGCAGACAAGAGAAAATCTGACACTCTATTTGCCGGAATCTTTTGAATGGTTAGTACTTTCTTCTGGGATCCTGAAAGATACGGAGGTCGTACAGATTTTGCAGACACCGTCTGACTACATCGACAGCAAGGAATATTTTAGCTGGGAGCGTTACTTTACGGCACTTTTGATAGAGAAAGCGGCTGGGACATATCTGAATTATACTAAGAAAACGCTAAACAAGGCCTATTTGAGTGATAGCACGAAGAATGCGATTCTGGGTCAGATGATGAAAGGAAAAACGGAGTAAATTGGAAGATGCACATGAAAAAGGTGCGAGGCAAAATATGAAACTTATAATGAAAGAAGTTTCAAATCCTGAGAAAAAATTCTGGATTTGGGATGAAAAAATCACAAATAAACAAGATGGGCGAGTTCACCCTCATAATACAACGAACGTAGGATCCGGGAAAAGCGTTGCGGTATACCAACTAAGCGAGAGTGGCAAGGAAGAACGGATTGCACAACTAGAAATTCCAGATTATAAAAAATTGGAGGAGTATTATTGGCAAGAAAAAGAGATATGTTTGGATTATACGTATATAGATGAATTTGAGTGGCTTGGAGATAAAGCACCTTATGAAGTAGAAGGAAATCCTTATAGAGAATATGAAAAAATAACAGCTAGGGCAGCGATTTTTTATTCTGAAGAGCCAAAACTGATTCATCTTATGCAGTTAAAGATTCAAAGTGGAGATTTGGATTTTTCATATGCAGGATTTTATAATCTAAATCTTGATATATGCGATATTACCCTTGTAAATGGAAATGTTGAATTTAGCAATGCTCATATTATAGAAACGGAGATTTCATTAGGAGGAATTGAGTGTGGCGGAAGTAGATATTTTACACCAGAAGTATCATTTCGTTACATAAAAGCCCGCAAATCGAAAATTTTAACGATGCTAATGACGCAATCTTTAAGTTTGGATTTTTCATGTGCCAAAACAGAAGAAACAGAGGTTTGCTTGGATCCGCTGCCGAAGACTTTTGAAAATTTGTGTTTTGTGAAATCAAATATTTCTCAAGTAAAGTTGTCTAATGCGTCAATAAAAGAATTAGACATTAGAGAAGCAAGATTTGATTGCTTGGAATTGCTGCGTTGTGAAATTTTGGGTAAAAGTAATCTTAGTGGAAGCATAAAAAGATTTCTATTTAATGATTGCATTAGAAGATACAGAAGAAGTATCATTTGAGGATGCAATCAATAGTGGAAGAATTTATTTTAAAGACTTCCCTAAACTAGTTGAAAAGATTACCGAAAAAAAGAATGAACAACTCTTGATGCTAAAGGAAAATTTTAGACAGCTCGGGGAATATGATAATGAAGATATTTGTCATCTTCATTATCAAAAAGCGAAAACGAAAGAAGAAAAAAGATATTATATAAGAGGATTACGCAGGCTGCTGGATTGGATTAGCGGATATGGAACCAAACCGTGCCGAACATTTTTAACTATAATTCTTCTAATTTTAATATTCGGAACGGCATATTATGTAATACCATGTTTACAATATCAAGGAGTAAGTGGATGGATAGAGTGCATTTATGCGAGTGCCATTACTTTTTTTGCAGTAGGCTATGGCGATCTTTTTCCTGCTACACTTGCAACGAAGATGGTTTCATTGGTAGAGGCGTTCTCTGGAGTGACAATGACAAGCTATTTCTTGGTGCTTCTTTCGAGAAAGGTCATTCGATAATGATTAATGTCATGGTGGAGTAAAACGAACGCTCTGTAATTTTGGCACCCGCCCAGGCTGCTATCAAGAACCCCCGCAAGTAATTGCGTGAGCGCTTGAAAAAGCACAAATAAAACAAACGAACCGCCCCGGTTTCCGTAACAGGAAGCCGGGGCGGTTTTTGTGTTGCAACGTACAGGAAAAGCAGAAAATATCTTTTACAGAAAGGACAAGCAAACTGTCCAACAGGATCGTTATAATAGACAGACAAAAGGGCATAAACGCCATCAAAGGAGAGTGCACAATGAAAAAAATATGGATGTTTCTGCTGGGCGCGGCATTTGCCGCCGAACTGTTTCTGCTTGTCTGCATGGCAAGCAGAAGTGCATCACCGCGTCAGGTAATGTACACTTTTAAGGATGATGTATGGGATGTGATCTATCGGCTGAACCGCAGATGGAATTTGTGAGAAAAGCACTTGGCTTTTTGGAGGATGGACAGACAAGCTGTCCATCTTTTTTTGTATACTGGGGTTGTGCAAAAGAGACAAAAATTTTATAGCTGTTTCACAAAACAACAAAATTTCACACAAAGAATTGCGACTGTTGTTGCACTGTGTTACAATGAGCAGAGAAGGAGAATGAACCGTGCGTAATAGTAGATTAGACCGTATACTCTATATCCAGCAGGTGCTGGTACAGGGCGGGGTGCTGAATAAACAGCAGACGGCTGACCGCTTCGGTGTCAGCGAGAAAACCATCCAGCGCGATCTTGATACCCTGCGCAGCTATTTTGCAGACAGCGAGCCGCGCCGGGAGATCTTATACAACTCCGCAAAGGGCGGCTATCTGCTGGATGACACGCTTTCCCGCTTCCTAACCAGCAGCGAGATTCTGGCGGTATGCAAGATTTTGCTGGAAAGCCGTTCCATGGTCAAGGAGGAAATGTTCCCCATTCTGGACAAGCTGGTGCAGGTGTGCACCCCGCTGGACCGGTTGAATCAGGTGAAAGACCTCATCAGCAACGAACGCTTCCATTACGTTGAGCCGCAGCACGGCCGGAAGTTCATTGAGAGCCTGTGGGAGATCGGCACGGCAGTAGAAAATCACAATGTTATGGAAATTACCTACTGCCGCACCCATGACGGCGAGAGCCGTGTGCGCACCATTGAGCCGGTGGGCATCCTGTTCAGTGAGTATTATTTCTATCTGGCAGCGTTCATCGAGGGCATCGACAAGGATAAGCATTTCCAGAACCCGCAGGATAACTCCCCGACGATTTACCGCATCGACCGTATCCAGAACTATAAGACCCTCGACCGGCACTTTGCCCAGCGCTATACCGACCGCTTTCAGGAGGGCGAGATGCGCAAGCGCATCCAGTTCATGTACGGCGGCGAGTTGCAGACCATCCGGTTCGAGTATACCGGGCCAAGTCTGGAATCCGTTCTCGACCGTCTGCCCACTGCAAAGGTTTTGCAGGTAACGGAAAAGGGCTGGATCGTGGAAGCCGAGGTGTTTGGCACGGGCATCCAGATGTGGGTGAGAAGTCAAGGAGATTACATCAAAATTATATCGGAAATGAAAAAATAAAAGGAGTTCTGCTGTATGAACAAGGTTCGGGTCGAAGTTTTCTATCAGGATAATGCTTTGCAATCTATCCGTATCGACCACTACGAGATGGAAGGCCTTGTAGCAATAGAAAATAAAACTATCCCAGAGTGGTTTATGCCCGCTTCAGGTCGTGCCAGCTGGAAAGGCCTGAAAGAGGAACTTGAAAGCCAAAGCAGGAAAGAGGGGGAGCTCTGCTTTATTTTCAATGGCCCGGAAGAGGAAAAAGCAATTTTTCAGAAGTGCATTCAAGAAAACAAACTGGGCAGAATGGCTGACGAGTTGGAGATAGAGGAAGCTGCATTGGAGTATCTTGAAATTGCACAACACTGCTGGCAGCATGGCGATGATGAGGGCACATTGCGGGCATACGAAATCGCGGCGAAATGGTATCACATGGCTGAGGCGGAATTTGTGCTGGGAGATTACTGCGAGAGAGTTCTGGGTGATAACGAAAATGCTGTGCAGTGGTTCCGAAAAGCGGCAAAGCAAGGCTATACAGATGCAGAGTATCGCTATGGAAAATGTCTGGAAAATGGAACGGCTGTCCCAGAAAGCAAAACGGATACAGCAGTGAGCTGGTATCAGAAAGCCGCCGCACAGGGCCAGAAAGATGCGGCTCAGGAACTAGAGCTACGCAGGCAGGCACAGATAGAAGTCGAACGCCGGAAGCAGGCAGAAGAGGCGGAACGTCAGAGAATAGCAAAAGAGGAGGCGGAACGCCGGAGACGAGCAGAGGAGGAAGCAAGGGCAAAGAAAAAGGAATTGATAATACCGGTGAATGTTCCGAGTTCAGAAACAGTAGAGACGCCGTTTAAGCCAGATTATATTTCCTTACAGAAAGCAGCTGAAACAGGCAGGGATAAAAAGTATAAGAATAAAACTTCACTGGAAAAAGCTGCATTCTGGAATGAAGTTGCTCAAAATGCAAAAGAATCTAGGCAAGCAGTAGATAAAAAGGCAGAAGAAGCATGTGCCAATATCTGGTGCAGCCGAAAAGCGCAGCGGGAAATTCGAAAATCTGCGGCAAACACGAAAATGATGACAGGCACCGTACAACTTGTAGCAGAGCTTGTTTCTTCGGTATATGAAAGTATAGGTTGTGAGGAGGAGAAGATGCTTGAGAATATGGAAATTATTGAATAAAGTTTTCTTTTTAGTATAAGAGGAAATCAACATGAGCGATTTACAAATGACGAATCAGGACCTCTCCCAGAGACAGTCGATGGAAGAACTTGCAAATCAGCTGACGTTGGCAGACCATCTGGTGTACAAAAAATATCTGCCGGAATTGCAAAATTATCCGCTGGTGGAACCATCGGAAGAAATGAAGAGAACGCTGGATGTCAAGACCTGCATCAAGCTGTTCCAGATGAAGAAGCTGACTCTAAAAAAAGGCGAGGATATGCTTCAAAAACTCTCCACCGTTTATCATTCCAGCATGGCCCTTGGGTGCAGTTTGGCTGTGATGGTCGATGTTCCGGCAGATGGTGCTCCGGCAGATATTTATTTGGGTGTGCGGCAGAATCCGGGCAGGCAGAGCATCGATAACCGCGACCTTGCAATTTCCGGTGATGCGATTGAAAAAGGGATGAAGAGTAACTTTCCCGGCTCTGAAGTGCAGGAACTCCATCAGGAAGAAATTGACGCGCTGCTGGAAGACGATAACGGGTCTTTCGGTTCGGCACAATCGGCAATCGCTTCTGTCTCCTGCGTTGCGGCATTGCGAGATAAATCCAAGACGGAGGACAAAGCATTTATTCAGGGCATTGAGCGTTTTATCGATGCAATGGATGGCGATGCTTATACAGCGTTATTTCTGGCAGAGCCAGTTACAGAAGAAACACAGGCTGGCATCCGAAATGGATATGAGGAACTGTATAGCGCGTTGTCTCCGTTCCGCAAAACAACGTGGTCTTATACAGAAAACGAAAGCCATGCGGTCATGGAGACGTTCTGCTCTGGCACATCGGATACGGTAACGGACGGAACGAGCAGTGGTTTCAGCGATGAACAAGGCCGAAACACGGGATTTAACTTTAACGCTGGAATGAACCAAGGAACGACGAATACGATAGGACAGTCGCACGCGGTCACACGGCTTCGGTTGCCGAGCAAAAGAACGATGGTCGGCGTTGCGGCTGGTGCGAGTATCCTTGCGCTTGGAGCAGTGGCGGCATCGGCAGTCTTCCCGCCTGCCGGAGCAGCCATCGTGTCGGCGGCGAGTACAGTTGGTGCGGCGGTAAAGGCTGGACCGCTGTTTGGCGCTGTGGTGCCTATGGTGGCTGGACATGAAACAAATGGGACTGCATGGAGTACGGCACGGAGCATCGGAAAGTCGCTGGGCTTTGGGATGAGCCGGGGATACAACACGGCGCACACAGACAGCTCTACGGTGGAACGCAGCAATGCGCACAGCACCAATGAACAGCATTCCAACGGGACGACGGATACGCACGGCACTGTGCGGACGCAGCAGATAGAAGTCTGCAACAAGGCGGTGGAAGAACTGCTGACACGAATTGACGAGCAAATCAAGCGTACCAAAGAAAGTGAAGATTACGGCTGTTACAGTTGTGCGGCTTATTTTTTGTCCTCTCGCCCCAGCAAGGCTCTTCTTGCAGCTAATACATATCGTTCGCTGATGATTGGAGAAGGCTCTTCTGTGGAAAGCGGTGCGGTCAATCTTTGGCAGGACCGTGCAAGTGTAACTGCTATGCGAGAATATCTCAAACGGTTTACACACCCTGTCTTTGCACGCCAGCTCTGGGAGAATGAAGCTGACAGTCTGTTTTACACGGCAGGTACGCTGGTCAGCGGGCGGGAACTGCCGATGCACCTTGGCTTGCCCACCCGCTCAGTGCACGGCTTGCCGATTATTGAGCACGCGGAGTTTGGCCGCAATGTGCCGGATGAGGCGATGCCGGATGAGGACAAGATGAATCTGGGCAAGATTTACCACATGGGTAAAGAGGAAGCGGCAGGACTGATCCTGAATCGGCAGGCAATGGCTTCCCACACGTTCATCACTGGCTCGACCGGCACAGGCAAATCCAATGCGGTCTACCATCTGCTGGATGAGATCACAAAGAACGGACAAACGACGTTTCTTGTGGTGGAACCGGCCAAGGGCGAATACAAGAACGTGTTCGGCAATTGTACAGATGTGCAGGTGTTTGGTACAAACCCCAGAGAAACGCCGCTGCTGCGCATGAACCCCTTTGCATTCCCTGAGAATATCCATATTCTGGAACATATTGACCGTCTGGTGGAGATATTCAACGCCTGCTGGCCGATGTATGCAGCCATGCCAGCGGTGCTGAAGGATGCTATTGAGCGCAGCTATCAGAAAGTAGGCTGGGATCTGCGCAATTCGGAGAGCGAGAAGGGAATTTTCCCAACCTTCTTTGACCTGCTGGATATTCTGCCGGGTGTCATTGAAGAGTCGCATTATTCCAAGGATACCCAAAGCGATTATGTGGGCGCATTGTGCACCCGCGTAAAGTCTCTGACAAACGGTATTTATGGAAGTGTGCTTTGCGCAGAAGATGCGCTGAGCGATGCTGAAATGTTCGATCAGAATGTGATCGTAGATTTGAGCCGTGTGGGCTCTATGGAAACGAAATCGCTGCTGATGGGCATCTTGGTGATGAAGTTACAGGAATACCGGATGTGCAGCAGCGGGATGAACAGCAGGCTTCGCCATGTCACAGTGCTGGAAGAAGCGCACAACCTGCTGCGCAAGACCTCGGCAGAGCAATCACAGGAAGGTGCAAATTTGCAGGGCAAGTCGGTGGAAATGCTGGCAAATGCTATTGCGGAAATGCGTACTTATGGTGAGGGGTTTATCATTGCAGACCAGGCACCCGGACTGCTGGATATGTCGGTCATCCGCAACACGAACACCAAAATTATTCTGCGCCTGCCGGACGAAGAAGATCGCAAGCTGGTAGGCAAGTCTGCCGCCCTGAAGGAGGCACAGATCGACGAATTGTCCAAGCTGCCGCTTGGTGTGGCTGCCGTTTACCAGAACGAGTGGCCGGAGGCGGTGCTCTGCAAGATTGAGGCGTATCCCATGCCGGAAAATGCTGTTTACCACAAGCCTTCAAAAATGCCGCATGAAATCAACGCAGAGTTTGTATTTGGACAACTGGCAGTGGGCAAAGAGCTGGAACCGCTGAGCATTTCGGAGATGGAGCAGCTGAAGCTCTGGCTGAAACGCCATGAGACTGTGCTGAAGCCGGAGGACGACCGCTACCTGGAACGGGTCTTTGCAGGCGGAGAACTGGATGTGGCTAAGACTCGGAAAGCTGTGTTCGATTTCTTTGGTGGGATCGGTACAGTCGTTGATTACTGTGCCGCAGCTAAAAAATCGCTCACACCCCGTAAAGAATTTCTGGAACAGCTGCAGGGACAGTACGGCCTGAAAGCTGCTGCTGCAGACTGGGTGCTAAATAGCGTGATAAGCATGGGCATGAGCCTGAACCCGGATGCAAAGGCTGTAGATAATCTAAGGACGAATTTTGAACAGCAGGGAGGTCGTGTGCTGTGAGGCGAGAAATCTCAGAAGCGAAACCGATGAAAGCAAAAACGCACATTGGGTTGGATGATGTCGTCAAACGGTCATTTGAGCGTCTACAGAAAGGCGTGACAGAAAAGGCAGAAGAAAAACTGGATGCTGCTACGGAAAAGTCATTTGCAGAGCTAGAAAAAGAGCTGGAATACAAAAATAACGATGATGGAATGCCGTACCGTATGGAGCAGGATCTTTTGACGGATGCAGAGTATAAAAGAAACGGATATGAGTACACTACCGATCACCTTGGAAGGCTGTTTACAGCCGAGGGAGACCTGCATCTGAAAGAGCATGATGGTCGTCTGCAAATTAAAGACAGCATCCATGACATTGGAAAGGGATATGAAAAAAGTACCGATGATCGAGGTCATGCAATTGCAGATCGCTTTGATGGGGCAAACGATTTGGAAAATCTCATTCCGCAGGATTCTGGACTAAATCGGAACGAATTCAAAAATTTTGAGAATAAACTGGCACAGGAAGTGGAAGCTGGGAAAAAAGTCAATCTGAAATTGGAAATGCATTATCCGGGAGACTCCTTCCGCCCGGATGCCATTACTGCTGTGACAACGATTGACGGAAAGCAGGAAGTTAAAGTATTTCTGAACGATTAGTATTTATAAGTCCACTGCACTTTCAGATTATTACAATCCCGGTCGATTGCACATACAATACAAGTATCACTTCACAAAACGGAGGGTACTTGTACTATGGTGGACTACGCCGACATCGGAAAACGTATTCGTGCCTGCCGCCTTGCAAAGGGCATGACGCAGGAGCAGCTGGCCAATGAGGTCGGCGTGGTAGTTACGCACATCAGCCATATCGAGACGGGCAACTCGGTGCCTAGCCTGAAAACGCTGATCGACATCATCAACGCACTGGACTGCTCCGCAGACGAGCTGCTGTGCATCGAGATCAAAAAAGCAAAGCCGGTGTTCGACAGCTGGATGACCGAACAGCTTGCAGATTGCTCCGCCGATGAAGCAAAGATCATCAAAGAAACGGTGGTCAGCCTGAAAAAATCGCTCCGAAAAGTGTACGGAAAGTCCTCTAAATACAGATATGACTAAAACTTCAAAAACTGAATGCCAGTTGGTAGGTATTGAGCGCCTGAAAAAGCACCCATAAAGTAAACGAACCGCCCCGGTTTCCATAGCAGGAAGCCGGGGCGGTTTTTTATACAAAAAAGAGATCGTTTTTTATAGCTTTGATGAATTGGCGCAGAGTCATTGACAGCAGAAGGGCAGAAGCGTATCTTTGGAACAGAAGGCAGAACAGGGCCATAAATAGCAGTTTTCTTTACCTTGCAAGGACACTTTCGTTTTGATGAGGCACGACCCGGTGTGCCGCTTTTTTCATTTGCGGAGATAAAATGCAAAAAGTACGGATTATAGTACACATTATCTGCTATGCTCGGTACACGGAAAGCACACACCGGAAAAGGAGCAAAAATGCGAAGGACGTTGAATAAAACAAGGTTTTTGGCCGGTAAAACGGACCCGGGAAATACCAGCCTGTGGCTGCCGCTCTGGATGCACCTGTGGGATACGGCGGGCATCATGGAGCGGCTGGTCCGGCAGTGGCTCCCGGAAAGTGCAAAACAGGCCATGGGCTTTGAGTGCGAGGAAGCGTTGCTCGCGCATGCCCGGTTTCTGGGCGGAATCCATGATATAGGCAAGGCTACGGTAGCCTTTCAGGCAAATATCCTGCGCACCCTGCCGGAGGCGCGGCAGCGGCTGGAAACGTTGACGCCGCTGGACTGTCCTGAACAGAACCGCCGGGAGTCGCCGCATGCCCGGGCGGGAGAGGCAATCCTGCTGTGGGATGATTGTCCCGGCGGGCTAGCCTCCATTGTGGGAGCGCATCACGGCAGGCCACAGAGCTGTGCGGCGGTCGATGATCAGTTGGAGTGCTGGGAGAGCAACTACTACCCCAAGGGACAGGAAAAGGTCTGGGAGAGCTTTTGGACAGAACTGCTCATGACTGTTTTGCAGGACTGCGGCTTTGATGATACGGCGGAACTGTACGACCTGGACCCGCAGGAGGAAGTGCTTCTGACCGGACTTCTGATCATGGCAGACTGGATCGCCAGCAATACGGAATACTTCCCCCTGATCCCGGTAGAGGAGCTGGGCAGCATGCAGGATTACCCGGCGCGGGTGGACAGGGCTTGGGAAAAGCTGGCGCTGCCCTTCCCGTGGGAGGCACAGCCGGGCATCGCAGACCCGCAGGAGTTTGCGGTGCGGTTCGGCTTTGCGCCCAATGCGGTGCAGAGGGCTGTTCTGGAAGCTGCAGATACCGCAGCGGAACCGGGCATTCTGATTTTGGAAGCACAGATGGGCGTGGGCAAAACCGAGGCGGCGCTGGCCGCTGCGGAGATCATGGCCAGCCGGTTCGGGCTGGGCGGTGTCTTTTTCGGGCTGCCCACACAGGCCACGGCAAACGGCATCTTTCCCCGGCTGCTTGGCTGGGCAGACACGCAGTCTGAGAAGACGCTGCCGCAGGCTATAAAGCTGGCGCACGGCATGGCAGAACTGAACGAGTGCTATCTGCGGCTGCAGGGGCGCGGAGTGCAGTTGGAGGAGGACGCGCAGGAAGCGCATCAGGTGCAGGTACACCAGTGGTTTCGGGGAAACAAGCAGGCACTGCTGGCAAACTTTGTGATTGGCACAGTGGATCAGTTGCTGCTGGCGGCACTTGCCCAGAAGCACGTTATGCTGCGGCATCTGGGGCTTGCGGGCAAGGTGGTCATTATTGACGAGTGCCACGCCTACGATACCTACATGAACTGCTATCTGGACCGCGCACTGGAATGGCTGGGTTGGTACAAGGTGCCGGTCATCCTGCTGTCAGCCACCCTGCCTGCCCGGCGGCGCGCGGAACTGGTCGAGGCTTACCAGCAGAAAAAGGCTGTCCCGGACGCCCCATGGAAAACCAGCTGCGGCTATCCGCTGCTGACATGGACGGATGGCGCAGAGGTAAAGCAAACGGCCATCCCATCGGACGCACCCGGTCAAACGGTGCAGCTGACCACGCTCACAGAGCCGGAGCTGCCCGCGCTGCTGCGCCGGAAGCTGGCAGAGGGCGGCTGCGCGGGAGTAATCGTCAACACGGTCAAAAAAGCGCAGAAGATCGCGCAGCTGCTGCGGGAAAGCCTGCCGGACAAAGAGGTGCAGCTGTTCCATGCGCAGTTCCTGATGCCGGACCGCGCAGCGCGGGAAAACCAGCTGATGGCACGCATTGGCAAGGGCTCTGCACCGGAGTGCCGGAACGACCTGATCGTGGTGGGCACGCAGGTGATGGAGCAGTCGCTGGACATTGATCTGGACGTTCTTGTTACAGAGCTTTGCCCCATGGATCTGCTGTTGCAGCGCATCGGACGGTTGCACCGTCACCGCCGCAGCCGCCCCGCCCCATTGCAGCAGGCCTGCTGCGCGGTGCTGGACACCGGGGAAGATGCCTTTGATGCGGGCAGCGAGGCGGTATATGGACAGTGGTTGCTCTGGCGCACCCGGAAGTTTCTGCCCCGGAGCATCCGGCTGCCGGAGGAGATCTCTCCGCTGGTGCAGCGGGTCTACGGCTGGGAGCGGGAAGCTCCCGGCGGGGCGCAGGGCGAGGAAATGCGCTGCATATATGAGCGGACGCAGGAGAAAAAGAAAGCACGCGCCGAAGCATACCTTGTGCCGCAGCCGGAAACGCACCGGCTGGCGCAGTTGAATACGCTGGACGACTGGATGCAGAACGAGGGTGCCCGCTCCGACCCGGCGGCGCGGGCAGCAGTGCGGGACGGCGACCCCTCGGTAGAGGTGCTTGTAATGCAGTGTCGGGCAGACGGCAGCATCCACTTTCTGCCGTGGCAGGAGGGCGGCAGTGCCGTAGCTGTCGACAGCCCGCCCCCGCCGGAAACGGCACTGAAGATTGCCCGGCAGAAGCTGCGTCTCCCGGCGGTGTTCGGCAAAGCGTGGAAGGTGGACGAGGTCATCCGGGAGTTGGAAGCGGATAACCGCAGCCGCCTTGCGGCGTGGCAGCTGTCGCCGCTGCTGCACGGAGAACTGATCCTGCTGCTGGATGAAAACCTGACTGCCCGGCTTGCGGGCATGGAACTTTGTTATGACCGTGAAAACGGCCTGTATTACCAAAAGGAGGAGACGGATGAAGGAAATTGAATTCAACCTGCTGACCGAACCGTGGATACGGGTGCGGCTGCGGGACAACACGGTGCGGGAGGTGTCCCTGACCGAGGCGCTGGTGTCGGCGCAGGATTATGTGGACCTTGCGGGCGAGATGCCCACCCAGAACGCCGCCGTGCTGCGGCTGTTGCTGGCGGTGCTGTTCACCGTGTTCTCCCGGGTGGATGCAAAGGGGAAACCCCAACCGCTGGCACAGAGCGATGATGCACTGGAGCGCTGGAGCGAGCTGTGGCAGCTTGGGCGTTTCCCGGCAGAGCCTGTCCGGGACTATCTGGAGCAGTGGAAGGACCGCTTCTGGCTGTTTCACCCGACACACCCCTTCTGGCAGGTGCCGCAGGCAAAGATCGGCACGGAATACGGCGCGGCCAAACTCAACGGTGAAATGTCGGAAAGCAGCAATAAACTCCGGCTCTTTCCACTGTATGCGGGGCAGAGCAAGGAGCAGCTGAGCTATCCGCAGGCGGCGCGGTGGCTGCTATGCGTGAACGGCTATGATGACACCTCCGCAAAGCCAAAAGGAAAGGGACTTCCGTCAGTAGGAGCCGGGTGGCTGGGCAAAATCGGTTTTATTCAGGCACAGGGCGATAATCTGTACGAGACCCTGATGCTGAACCTGACACTGCTGCGCGACGGCCGGGAATGCTGGGGCGAAAGCAAGCCCTGTTGGGAATTGGAAGCACCAAAGAGCGCGGAACGGACAGAAATTTGCTGCCCGGATAACCCGGCACAGCTGCTCACCCTGCAATCCAGAAGGCTGTTGCTGCACAGGACAGGGGAGAATGTGGATGGGTTCTGTCTGCTGGGAGGAGATTTCTTCCCCAGAGAAAACGTCTTTGCCGAACAGATGACCATCTGGCGCACGATGCCAATCAAGAAAAATGAACCGGTGGTGTTTGTGCCCTGTCGTCATGACCCGGCTAAACAATTCTGGCGGGAGTTCCCGGCGGTCTTTTGTCAGGGCAGCGGGCATCGCCCGGGCGTTGTATGCTGGATCGAAAAGTTACAGGAAAAGAGATTGAAACTTCTGGATCCCCGCAGAAAGGTACATTTCCGCATCTCCGGTGTCCAATATGGCGATAAGGACTTCTTTGTAAATGATTCTTTCAGCGACAGCCTGACCTTTCAGGCAGGGATTCTGGATGAGATAGGGCGTCCATGGCAGAGTCGGATCGTCAGAGAAATCGAGCGCTGTGAACAGACAGCGGCGCTGGTCGGACATTTTGCGCAGGAACTGGCAATTGCCGCCGGTGACCGGAATGAAAATGCAGGCGGCGCGGTTCGTGCACAATTCTACTTTGCAGTGGATCAGCCTTTTCGGCAGTGGCTGCAGGCGATCGACCCGGAGCAGGACGACCCGGATGAGGCAGCGCTGCGCTGGCAGGCGCAGGCGCGAAATGTCGCGGAAAAGCTGGGAAAACAGATGGTGATGGAGGCCGGAAATGCCGCCTTGAAGGGACACCGCATTGTGGTGGATAAGGATAAAAAGACCGAGCGCACCATCCTGTATACCTCGCCAAAGGCCTATAATCGTTTCCGCACAAGGCTTTGGGAGATCTATCCCAAAACAGAACCATAAAGGGGAAATTGTATGAAAACACAGGACGTCAAACTATATGCGGCGCAGCAGCTGCACAGGCTTCAGGCTCTGCCGGACAACCAGCGGCGGGCAGAGCTGGCAAAGCTGCACCTGTTCGGCGCAGAACACTGTGAACCCAATTCCGGGGAGCAGGACTTCACCGGCAGGGTGCTGATCCTGTCGCCGGATACGCTGCGGGAATCCTGCTGGCAGCCGGAAAATCAGCTGTGGCTGGCGCTGAGCGGCTTTGGCTGTCAACCCCACGCCCGTGGTCGCTCGGTACTCTGCACCTGTTTGGGAGACGGCGAGACCACGAGGTGGAACCGCTCCGAGTTCGTAGGCATTATCCGTGACGAGTGCATCCCTGACTGGGCAGCGGAAAAATTGGCCGAGCTGCAGCACGGCATGCATGAAATGACACTGTAAGGAGGATGCAAAATGAAAACTGCAAAGCGTATCATGCTCATGCTGAGCATCACGGCGCTGCTGTGCTGCCTACTGTCTGTGGCGGCTTTTGC
>ERZ860322.559-NODE-559-length-26965-cov-2.591156_pt1 | contig 26965 bp, 20 predicted proteins | sample MGYA00509979_ERZ860322 | MGnify/ENA primary metagenome ERZ860322 (study PRJEB30046, sample SAMN00715217) | human gut metagenome | study: EMG produced TPA metagenomics assembly of the A metagenome-wide association study of gut microbiota in type 2...
AAACAGCCGCTGGGTATTTACCGAGGGCAATCTGGCAGACAAAGCGCTGATCGAATCGCTGTTTGCGCAGTATGCTTTTGACATAGTGGTGAATCTGGCGGCGCAAGCCGGTGTGCGCTACTCCATTGATCATCCGGATGTGTACATCGAATCCAACCTGATCGGCTTTTACAATATTCTGGAGGCGTGCCGTCACTATCCGGTGGAGCATTTGGTGTATGCCTCTTCCTCGTCGGTGTATGGCTCCAACAAAAAAGTGCCGTACTCCACCGAGGACAAGGTGGACAACCCGGTATCGCTGTATGCCGCCACCAAAAAGAGTAACGAGCTGTTGGCGCATGCGTATGCCAAGCTGTACAACATCCCCTCGACCGGGCTGCGGTTTTTCACTGTGTATGGTCCCGCCGGGCGACCGGATATGGCCTATTTTGGATTCACCAACAAGCTGCTGCGCGGCGAAACCATTCAAATTTTCAACTACGGCAACTGCAAACGGGATTTCACCTATGTAGACGATATTGTGGAGGGCGTCAAGCGCGTGATGCAGCGCGCACCCGAAAAGAAAAACGGCGACGATGGCTTGCCGGTTCCTCCCTATCGCATCTACAACATCGGCAACAACCAGCCGGAAAATCTATTGGACTTTGTGGACATTCTGCAACAGGAACTGATTCGTGCACAGGTGCTGCCCGCCGATTATGATTTTGAGGCGCACAAGCAGCTGGTGCCAATGCAGCCGGGCGATGTACCGGTCACATACGCTGACACTTCCGCTTTGGAACACGATACCGGCTTTAAGCCAAACACCAGTCTGCAAACCGGCTTACGCCGTTTCGCTGAATGGTACAAAGCATTCTATAAGGTATAATATCCAACGGAGAAGATGATCACCCATCTTCTCCGTTTTGCTATCCATGCGCAGCGCGTCCTATCCTGTCGGAATGTATAAGAAGCCAAAGAAAATATTGTATATCGCCACAATTTTCGACATATGCAATGGAATATCGTTGACTTTATCGCTTTTTACCCCTACAATATTGTTGTATTCATCCGTTGTGATCATATAAGCGTTCGCAGTGTTTCTGTGGGAGGTAACCAATGAGCCTTGGAGGTCAAATGTTTGTTATTCTCGGTTCCTATGCTCTCGCCTTGATGTTTATTCGTGGTTTCCTGTATGGTGTAAAAAGGTATCAACTTAACAATAGCGCCTATAAAAAGCGAAAAAGACAAGAAAGCTTTAAGGAGTGGCTGTTCTACAGCAGATATAAAGAAGAAATTCCGAAGATACTGCGTATACTCTATTTTGTTGTGTTGATCATTCATCCCGTCGCCATAATTGCTTGTTTATTCGTATACCTTATAAAGGTACCATGGAACATTGGCGGAAAGATTGCAACTGGCATCATGATCTTTGATGATGTGTGGGTTATCTTAATTGGATTGCTTTTTTGGCGTCCCGAACCCGATTTCGCATTTGAACGATGGATCAAAAAAACGCGTGGACAAAAGCCCAAAAAGAAGTAAAAGTCTAAGGGTGTTTGAACACATTTGCGTTTATGTGCTACCTACGATATCCTGACCCAGCTTACCAAAGAGGTAGATAAGGCTTTTATTCTACCCACTCCAAAACAAAATACGTTTAGGAAACAAGCGGACAAATCCAACGATTTGTCCGCTTGTTTCTATTCAGCAGCAATCACCCAGCTTATAATCAGTGGTTGTTGCTTTCTTATTTGCAGAGATAACCGTATAAGCGGTTATCTCTGTTTTCTTTTTGTACGCATTTTCGTATTGATATTGAACGAATTTTGCGGTAAAATACAAATTCGACACATTTTGACGCTTTTTTCATACAGTGAGGAGGAACATCATGAATACTCAAAACAATTCTTTAGATCCGCAGCAAACACTGAACCAATGGCTAGAAACATGGCTGGCCGTATACAAGCAGCAAGCAGTCAAACCCAAAACAGTCGAAGGATACATATCTGCTATTCGTATCATAGAGAATGATATTTGCAGCCAATCCCCTATCCAGTCCATTACCGAAATAGATTTGCAACAATTATTAAACCTTGCCGCATCAAACAGGTCTTATAGCAAAGCTACTTTATCCAAAGTCCGGTCCACCTTGCGGCAAGCATTTCGTCCACTCATCCGGCAAAATGTTTTGTCTGTCGATCCAACCGCCGAGCTCACCATTCCCCTGTCCCCTACAAAAGAGGTCTTACCCCTTACCCACCAACAACAAGAAGTTGTCGAAATGGCTTGCAGTCATGATCCATTAGGGCACTTAATTATTTTTTTATTGGAAACCGGTTTGCGAAAAGGAGAAATGATGGATTTGACATGGGACAAATACAATCCGGCGGAACCCAGCATTTTTGTATCTGCTGCAAAAACGCCCGCCGGTGTCCGCAAGGTGTATTTGACCAGTCGCGCCAATGCTATTGTCCGGCGGCAAGCACACATCAACGAATACATCTTTAATTATACCAAACTCGCTCCGGTGACCCCGACCGTTACTCGAAGATTGGTTGATCGTATCCGGAAAGCGTCCGGCGTGGATACCTTAGCCTGCCATGTGTGCCGCCACACCTTTGTGACCCGGCTTTGTGAAAAGAAAATTCCCGCCAAAGCGATCGCCCAGATCATCGGTCACGCCAAGGTCGATTATGTGCTGGACATCTATGCGCAAATGGAAGCCGACGAGCTGCGCAAAGCAATCTTCGCGCTGGAACCGGATGGGCGTGGATCCGCTATCATGGGTTCGGAATTGCGGATACCGGTGCATCTGTATGACAGCCTGCAAGCCGAAGCGGATGCGCAGGGGATCAGCGTGGATGCGCTGGTCACCCATCTGCTGACACTGTATGTGTCCGAAAGCAGCCGCACCAAAACCAAAACCGGCTAAAAACTGAAAGTGACTATCTATTAAGAAACGTCTCCCCCGCACCTCCAACAACTGAATACCCCCTATAAAGGCATATCTTCTGTGGTCACTAACTTAATACGTCACAGAAATGTCTGGCAAACCCACGTCTGTAAAACATCCCACACTTCCAAAAAGATGAGTACCATACGAACTGCGAGCTACACCCGTGCAGACTGCACTGCAATCGGGCATATGATAGAGGTTCGGTACATAGCGGGGATCACAATTTAGGAGAGGTATTGATATGAAAAAGCTGATTTCTTGTGCGTTCAATATGGATACTGCTTGTGTGGAACTGAAATTCACCGACGGCAGCATGATCGCCATCGACACTATTGCCGCGGAAAACGAGATTGCCGGTAATATGTACCAGCAATCGGAATGGGACTGACTAATCTATAATAAGCCGCTGGAATATACGCAATTGATGCTTGGTGGTGATTTGGAACAGCCTGTGCAAGGAACGCCAAGATATCGATTGATGGATCAAAGTGGATAAACGTGGTACAGCCCGCCGGTCAGTGATGATCGGTGGGCTGTGCTCATTATCGACTACTCAAAGAATCCGTCCATATTTTCTTGTTTTGGATATTAAGTCCATTTGTATCAACTTGAATAATCGAAATATTTGATACATTTGTCACTTTCAGTTTTCTTGCGATATCTTTTGCAATTGCATCGTCGGACTGATGTTTGTCCAAGGTCACTACTGTGATTGATTTATTATCAACATCGATTAATGTTCTCAATATTCCGTTAATATGCTCATCATCAGTTCCGAAACCAAATCCAACTATAATAACCCCATCCGAGTATTTCCATTGTGTATAAGTGTCAACATATTTCATAGACATTTCTATGGAGGTCATCGGTTTTGTACCACTCTGCGTGAACATCAACGGAACCAAAATATGGTTCTCAGATGTAGACAATCCACTCTTTGCCCCAATTCTATTTAGATATGGATCATACCATATTTCCGTAGACCCATTTAAAAATGCTACCTCTATGCACAATATTTCGCTGATAAAACGATTGTAATTCGTTGTTGCAACTGCACTAACTTCAAATTTCTTTTCGTCTATTGATTCTTTCAAAACATGGTAGTATCCATGTTTTGCTTCAGGATTGGCACTGTCTGCCATTTTAGTTATATAATCTCTGACATTTAATAGAAAAATGCAAATTTTACAGAATTTAGCCCAGTCAGTGGAAGGACTGTAAAGATAGTGCCAATACGCATCAATTAAAGTTTTATAATCTAAAACAACAGCGTAAATTGCTTCGATAATCTTCTGTGCAAAACGCAAACATTTTCCAGCTTCCGTAGATATTTCGGCTTCTCGCTGATCGAGAAGATACTCCATTCCGCTTAAGCCAGAAGACGAATAATTTAGCTGGATAATTTCACCAATATCGTCAAAAATGTCTATATCATCGTCTTTTTTGGCAAACAAGCCATCGTTAATCCTCCTGGATAACGACTCGCTTAGCGCACCAACATGTAGTTGAATGATTGACAGCAATATTTTACCGAATTCGACTCGTTGCTCACCAGTTATGATCGTTTTATCTTTATAAACCATCAGTAAAGCTGAGAAATAGGAACTATTAAACAAATCATTTCCTTGTTTGAATTCATCAATAAAAGAAATCGTTTGTCCCATATGAACGTTATCAAGTTCTCTACCGATTAGCTTTTCCAAAAGAGCATCAATGTCAACGTTGTCTTTTTTCATCGCTGATGCCTCACTTTTTGCGACTTCATCGAAATTGTTGATTCTCTTGATTATGTTTTCACGGTTATGCTCAACAGTATCTTTGATTATATTTTGAAAAACGGTCTTTCCAAATGAACTAATATTTTTATCTCTGAAGCCGTCAGGCAGCCAATATGATGCATATCTTGTTGTATTGTCAACATTATCTCGCATTTCTTTGAATGCTTTTTTGCTTTCTGTAACATCGTGTCTAAATATGTCCAAAGCAAATTTACCGCCAGATGGTAGTCCGTAGCCAACTTCGGCTCCTGCGCCAAAAAGAAAACCATATTTCATAACATATACTCCTCCAATCATTTATTGAAATAATCTCTTAGCAGCACTACGCTGCTTGCACCACATCATGCAGCGTCCGAACCACTGCGCAATCATCACAGGCAAATTAATTTCAAAAATCTCGTTCAGGTCATAATTGTTGAACGGCTCGGAGTTGACCATATCGGCCAGTTTGACATCTCCGTTCTCCCTGACATAGTTGATGATTGTACGAACAAACTCCTGCTACTGAGAGTTCAACAGATTGCCGCTGAGGTAGTCACAGAATTTAACATTGACCGCCTCTTGGCTTAGACCGATCAGGCTACGTACAAATGCTGCCAAATTGCCGATGTCGATTGCTTCTTCATATTCGGCTTTTGTTCCAAGTTAATACCACAGAATGCGTTCAAGTTCGGATAAATCAGCATTGAGGATAGGTTCCAGATTGTGAATCTTTCCGATAACGGCACTATCCAAATGCTCTGCAAAATAATCAATGACCTTCTCCCTGTATGTGCGGATATCTATCATTGTTGTCATGGGCAAGCTTGGATTCCTTTTTCCGGACGCTTCTGCCGTGCCAAGCGTTCATGCCGAGAACGCGGACATAGCGGAGGGAGTTTACAGTGTCCGCATCATTGATATAACCGGTCACGACAGGGCTGTCGATCAGCTTAAGCAGAGAGGCTTCGGACGGCTTCTTAGCATCGGACTTGCTGTAAATAAAGTCAACAGCATCCTCTAAAAGCGCACGGCAAAGCAACACACGATCAAGGTGCGTCTCAGCCTCCTGCGCTTTTATCAGTTTAGAATTCATTTACCCTAATGTCATAACGGTTCCCTCCGTTTTGAGAATTGATGTAACCCCAAAAACTATATTCTGCTTTTGATAATTTGCAGACAAATTTTCCGTCTTATTAAACAGCGGCATCTTCGCTATACGAAACTATTGGCGTCCTGGTGTACTGCAATTGGTCACTCGCAGCAGTCTGAATAGGTATGACCATCTTGTGAAGAGATGTCTTTGCATGCTTTTTATTCTTTTCAAAAATTTGCCGAGTAAAATCACTCATGTATTGTTCGTTTGACGAATGCGCAAGAATTCGATAAAGTTCTTTGCCTGCTTTGGTAAGAGAATGAATTCCGATACGTACTTTCTCGGTTTCTTCTTTTAAGCCCTGAATAGCAATTAAACTTTGTGTGCCCAAAATATATTCCGTTTTGTTTTGAGAAACTTGGAGATTCAATAATAACATCCCACTGGAGTTAACCAGACCGCATTCGTCAAGCAAAAGCACATCAGAAAATGACGATCCATATTTTGTAAGAATCTCGTTTTCTGAAGAAATAAAATGGACTCCTCCACAGCGGACAATCAATGGAATCAATCTTTGAAATGCTTGCGCATCATTGGAACTAATGTTGCGTAATATTTCTAATGTTTTCAAGGAAAAACTCTTTGGAGAAGCTATTTCCCCTGCCAAAATTTTTCCCCATACATACTGCATTTCTTTGTCGCTTATATCTTTTACAATGGTGAAAAAGCGAGTAATCCAATCATCATCTACAGGTTCATCGGATACGCTTTCGACTTGTAGAAGTTCTTTTGATGACGCTTCTAATACATTTTCGATATTGTTTTCTTCACGTATGGCATCAGCAAACATTCTCTGACTGGCACGATATGCAAGTGCTTCCGGAGAACACTCTCTTGCATTGAATTGACCGTTAACATACACAATTTCCATATCCGGATTCTCTCGTATAGTTTGGAGCTTTTTTTGATCAGCATACGCATCAGCATCAGCCTGTTTACGTGTCCATCGGGGGGCCAAACACTTTTTCAACGATTTCGCCTAATTTTGTTGCAGCTGTTGCTCCTGCACCAATCGTCTCCATAGCGGTATTGGGATCCATGTGTAACCCTCTCTTTCTCTCTCTTCGGTTTTCTCTGTTTTAGCGTTTTTTCTGTGTGGGTGTATTGGTTTTGCTTTTGCTGCCCATGTTCGAAATTGCATTAGCACAAATTTGGGTCAGCGGTTCACCGATTGCAGCCTTATAGTTGAACCCAAGCAGTTGCATTGTTTTCAGCGTGTCCACACTGATCAGTTCCTTGATCTGCTCATAGCTTTCAACCTGCTTTTTAACTTTTTCAATTTCATCTTCGCCTTTAACCAATGCACTTGCAAGCTGAAAGGCTTTGATGATTTCGAGAAGTCGGGCAACAGTATTGTGTAGATGCACAATATCATCATCGCTTATCACAATTCGCTCTAGTTCGGACTTATACGCCTGTGCGATTCTTACCGCTTCTTCTCGTTCGAGAAGAATTTCGTTGATAATCTCATCGTAGGTCGTCCGAAGTTTTTCAACTTCTTTGATTTCTTTGGCAGCTCTCACTTTTTTGGATACTGCCGATGCGGTTCCCTTTACAGCCAATTCGGCAAGTGAAACGCCCATATCTATTAAAGGTTGTGTGTACATAGCATCCATTGTCTTTTCTCCTTATCCAAAATACTCCTGCATCAGACTGTCAAACAGGGCCTGGGCTTCATCCAAAGCCTTCTGCACGATAACTTTCGATTTGTCGATCTGTTCGACGAAGGGTGCGAACCGCTCTTGCAGCTCCATCGGAGGGATGCAAAACAGCATCGCATTCAGTTTTGCTTGATTTTGCTTTGGCTGCGCCGTTCCTGTAATGCTTCCAGAAATATCTGTTAGTGCAAAACAGACTTCAATATATTTTTGCGTAGCCTTCGATTCAAAACGGATGACATGAGCGGGGTTATTTGCCCACAGTTTTCCGCTGACCGAGAACGCTATTGGCGTTGAACGCATTACCAAGTTCGCGTCATCTTCGGATATGAGCAGAATGGCTTCATCGAAAATGTAATCCTCAACATAATCGACTATGCCAGATGCTCCGTAATATGGATAAATTCCCGCTTTACGATCTGTGCTTGTAATCGGCACTCTGCGACTGTCCAGATTTTCGCAGATATGGTCAAGGCGCTAGCGATCCCATCCCGTCGGATTAGTTTTCGGGTCACCAAACATCTCGACAAATCGGGCTTTAATGAGGTTGTCCAGTTCGTTGAGTTGCTTTTTACGAAGCACAATAAGATACTGTGGATTATCTAAAGTGGCAGCACAGCGTCTCTGGTCGTTAAGTGAACATTCTGGTATTGTAATTTCTTGCAACATATCCAGTTTTAGATTATCCCGGACGCTTCCTGCGGCTTTCGCCCGTATCATTTGTCGGTCAATATTGCTTTTGAGAAAATAATATAAAAACTGACTGTCAAGTTCATCTGAAACGGAAAACACGTTGTACAACGGGCTGACAATCACATGTGTCTCACACCGTTGCCAATCCACTGACCCAACATTGATTCGGGATGGATTATATGCAAAGTAGCCGTATTGTAGAGACAGCGGATAATATGTTGCTACAGCTCATAATCAATATGATGCGCAACTGCATAGTCATGAGCGTAACTCCCCTCGACAACATACAGTTTAACCGCTGTGCATCCAACAAATGTATCTGTTGCGATACTGGCAACGCTTTCCGGAATGTGCACTTCAGTCAAGCTGCTGCATCCATAAAACACCTTTGCAGGCAATTCAACTACACCAGACGGTATAGAAATACAGGTCAGCTTTTTACAGAAAGTAAATGCATAACTGCCAATAGTTCTCACGCTGTCCGGTATATTAATCTGCTCAAGGTTGACGCAATTATAAAATGCGTAGCTACTCAGGTTATTCAACTGACTACCTGTGCCAAACTGAACCTTCACCAGTGCAGTACACCCGGTAAACGCATTGTGACCGATAGTTGTAACCGAATCTGGAATAGATACCTCAGTCAGATTGTCACTCCCGTTAAAAGCATGGTTTCCTATACTTTGCAACTGGCTGCCTGTTGCAAAAGTAATATTCGTCAAGTTCTTGCAAGACTGGAACGCATTATTCCCCAAACTAGTTACAGTGGCAGGAATTGTGATGGTGGTCAAGCTTGTACAACCATTAAAAGCGTGATTACCTATACTTTGAAGCTTACTTTCTGCTGCAAAAGTTACATTTGTCAAAGAATAACAAGTTTGAAATGCATTTCTCTCTATGCTGACAATCGTCGCCGGAAGTGTAACACTTGTTATACTTCGTCCACTAAACGCATAGATCCCCACACTAGTAACTGTATAACTCTTAGTCCCATCCGATACAACCGCCGGAATATCGACCTCACCGCTAATCGTCATAGCCGAATTGCCATTGCCGACCTGCACCGTCATAGGTGAGGTTATTTTATAAACCACACCATCTACTGTAAATGTGCCACCAAGATTTTGAAGAATAGTTGGCTTAGTAATGCCCTGCAAAGTGGGATAACTGGATTTTTCATTTATTTCCCAAACACCGCTAAAATCCCACTCCGTATATGTTGCACGCGTCATCATTTCAGCAGATGATTTGGGCACCGCTTTTGCATCTACGCCACCATAAACATTACTAAAATAACAATTGGTCACAGTGGCATTGCCACCTTTTATAAAGCCTGTTTCATTATCAGACACAGCATAACAGTTTTGAATACTTCCATCCATATATCCGGCAAATCCTGCTGAGTTGACGCTTGGTTTTACGGTTGCACAAGCAAATGAGTTCACAATACTAGCATCCTCACTCATTACGTACCCAACAAATCCGCCCATATATTTTGTTTTTGCACCACTAACATTGGAAAGTGAATAGCACTGAAGTATCTTACCATATTTCATATAGCCAACAAGACCGCCGCCGTAATCATAGGATACATTGACAGATCCTGTAGAATAAGAACTTCCAACATTTCCTTGCGTATTATATCCGACAAGTCCTCCGACGTTGAATCCACCGGTCACATTACCGGTGGCATATGATTTCCAAACACCAGATTCGCTATTACCCACCAAACCACCTGTACGGTTGATTCCCGTTACATTGCCGGTGGAATAACAATCGCCTACCCGTCCTTCCATCCGGTTGTTGCCAACAAGACCGCCCGTATAGTTAGTGGCATTTATAGCTCCGGTAGTATGACAACCAAAAACACCGTTATAATTATCGCCTACCAAGCCTCCCGTAAAATTACCGGTTGCCGTTACATTACAGGCCGTGGAACTATCTCTAATATCTGCCTTATTAAATCCAACTAAACCACCGGTATATTCGCCTCCGGACACAGTAGATGTGCCCGTAACGTGGCAATTGAGAATAATGCCATTTGTACCCGTGGTTCCGGCCAAAACACCTGTATTCTTCTTGCCGATTACCGTAACATTTTCAAAAGTCAAATTTATAATTGTACCATCGGATGTTGCGAAAAAGCCAACATTTTCCATACTTGGATGGTTAAGAACAATATTTTTAATTTTATACCCATCGCCATTTAACATGCCATTATACGAAAGCGATGTAATCGGAGGCCAGTTGATATTACTACCAGCAAAATCAATGTCCGCCACCAAGAAATATGTGCCCTCGGGATTATCTCGAATCATATCAAAATCATCAATACAAGAGATAGCCGCTCCACGAAACACACCAACATCAAAAGCCCCTCGTTTCGATGAGTCTGCCCCTTGTATCTTCATGTAATAAGTAGTGCCGGCACTTAATTGCAATGTTATGCGGGCGTTATTACCTATGTTACTTTTATCACAAGGAACAGATCTTCCGCCACGGACAAGATAACCATTAAGATTGGTTGTTGCGTTACGAGTAATAAAGGTATATTCGCCAGACTCCAATGGATTGAAGGAGTACCACGCCTCCTCCCCTGCCTCAATCGCACCACTTACCCATTCATCTAGTTGCAAAACATCTACGGGTTCCGTCTCCCATTTCTCACTCAATGCACCAGTCACGGTTTGCTGTATGCATAGTGCTCCGGAAGATGTGGATCCTCCAGCAATCGTCAGTGCTTTTGTATATTCACTTGCTTGAGACATCAGCGTCCACAATCCATCCTCGTTCAAAAGAATTTTCCATCGATAGTTAGGATAAGACGAGGTATCCCAAATGCCAACAGTAGCACCGTTTTCATTCCCAACAGTTCCTAGTCCCAAGGCCTCGGTTAAACCGCGCATAGGACGCAGCTCATATTCTCCGTTGCCCAAGTGCGTTATTTTCCATTTAAGATTGTTTGCATAATCCAATGGCTTCTGAAGGCATGCAGCTCCATTATCTAAGGCGGAAACGCCCAAATATTGACCACTGTTACTGTTTTTCAAGCAATAAATACCCTCAGCTGGTCCCCAATGTGCGTAAAGCGTCATATCTTCTGTTATCGTTGTATTTTCGGTCACTTGTGTTCCACCGGTTGATGTTGTATACCATCCTGTAAAAGCATATCCTTCCCTGGTAGGCGTAGCCAATGCTCCAGCAGCTGGATTGGTCCATTGTGCATACAATGTTTGTTGTATCGACGAATAGTCACAAGGTTTATAACTTTCACCAACATCTCCCCGTTTGGTTCCGCCAGTAGAAGCAGTATACCATCCGTTGAATGTACAACTCACACTTTTTCCACCATCTGAAAGAACACCACCATTTGCATCATAAGACAAAACATGTGCCTTAGTCGCTAGTGGAAGTGTGGTGCTGGCATCTCCTTTAACGGTATCAGTTTTAGTATATACATATCCCCCGTTTGTATCATAATTTATAGTGTATGTGTTGGCTAACCACAGTGCATAAATCGTAGTATCCTGCGTAATTATGTAGTCAATTTCCTGAACATATTGTCCTCTGCCATTGGGATCTGTATTCCAATTAAAGAACGTATACCCGGGACGTTTCAAATTAGTTTTATTTGGATCTATTTTGTCCTCCGTGTTCTCTTTCCCAAGGGCGTCATTGAGAATTGTGCATTCATCAATAGTTGGATTTTTCCACTGAGCATACAGTGTAGATGAGTTGGAATATTTATACCACTGCCCCGGTTGAAATGAAGTACCATGCCCTTCCACATTGGTATTCCAACCCATAAATGTGCAAGGAACAAGTTGGGTATCCCTAATATCTAGTGTTCCGCCGTTGGGGTCAACTGTAATTGTATAAGTCTTTTCTTTGGCCCACATTGTATCATTGGATAATTTGATATCAAACCCGGGCACTTTGTATTGGGTCGCAGGTGGATTACCGCCTCCGTTTGCATTGTATGTAATTTTGGGTCCATTCGTCAAATAGCCATTAGAATCGAAGGTATAATTATTATAGGTTTCGTTTTTAGCCCAAGAAACCGTTCCGGAATCGCTTACTGATTTTTGATACTTTATTTTTCCGTTAGCATCGATGAACCAAGGCTGGTTAAGGCCAATAAACAAAGCATTTTTGTCATGCCTTGTTGCTGTATCATAATAATTCGTTTGGGAATAAATACTTTCAAGATTCGTTTTCCCTTTTGGATCGTCTGCATTTGTATATAAATCCAAAATGCCCCACAAATGTCCTAGTTCATGACCTAGGATTCGACTTTTTTCCTTAAGCGAATAACTGGTCACATTACCAATCACAAGCATGGCAGTAATTTCGCCTTTACTGTAGTGAGTCTTCGAGCTATCAGAACTTCTTACATAGGCTGCTTTTTTCTCTTTTTCATTAGGGAATCTTGGATCATATGTGATTTTTGCATGCGCTTCTGTAGAACTGGTTTCTTTTATATTTATCATGCCTTCCCACATAGCTGCACCTGATTTCAAGGCAGTTTCAAAATCTTTTTTCACATTGTTATCTTGCCAATAATAATTGAAAGTTCTTCCGGAAATATGTGTATAATCATCTATTGCAAATTGATGATTGCCACCCGCATTCTTATAATTGTAGGCTTTTGACCACGGTGTAAGAGAGTGTGCGGATGCAGAAAAAGTTACAGATGAAAATAGGGTCGTGAAAATCAGCATAATTAAGATCTTACTCACCACATTTTTTACTTTTTTCATGTTGCATATCCTCCTCCTGTTTCTTAAACAAACTTGTTGTTACGTTTCTAAGCGTTCAGTGCTATTTTTGACCCATGGTAGAGACAATACCAATTTCATCTTGTGCACTGTTTCACCTATAGACTGAGAGGATATTTCTTTTGCTTAAGATAATAATTGTGGATTGTTAAATAACTGAGTAAATGTTGTATCAAAAGTCTTTCGCTCCAATGCAATATACATTTTCTTTTCAATTGTCTTAGGTAATAGTTTGTCTGTTTCAAAAGAATCATTTGCCTTTTTCATAATAGCCTCATTCCAACTAAAGAAACCCTTGTATGCTATCACTTTCCCATTTTCAACTGGCATAACAGGATAATACGGTCCTGTAAGAAAAACATCTGCATATTTCTCTGGCTCAGATCCATCATCAGGAGCCTCTTTTTGTCTACGTTTCACGTATTCGTCATCCAATGCTTGAGTAATAAAAATATATTCCCCCTGATCTTTAATCAAAACAGAATCCTCAAATATCATAGACGAAGAGAAAGGATAATATATTTTTATAACATTACTACCTCGAGCGTTTTTCACCGAATCCCTTTCATAATAAGTATGATTGATTTGTACTTCAATAATAGTACTTTCATATGGGCCCCATTCTCTTCCATTCTTGTCTTTCCAAGTTACTTCATATTCTTTTCGAGTAAGAACAGTTCCACTAAACACGCAGTCAGCCTTGGCAATTGTTTCTTGCAAATCAAATACAGATTCCATCCCCCTGGCCCACGATGTTTTTTCGCTTATCGGAATCTCTTTCCATGTACTATTTCCACGATGCAACACTTCCAGCGCACGAGTCGTAGTCGTTTGCTTTACAACTGTTGTTTGATCAGACTCGCCATCTACTTTTTTCACTGTCGTGCCAGTACCACTTCCCAACTGAGTCACCGTTTCGGACGCAGAAGAAGTAGCAGGTTCTGACGATGGACTGGCACCAAGTTCCACATCCTTGCCACGACTATTCGTCTCGATCTGGCCACCGCAAGAGCACAAAGACACACACATCGCTGTTACAGTCAAAATAGCTAACACCTTAATTTTCATTTTCTACTCTCCTTTTTTAATTTTGACATGAAATCTGCTTGTAAATAGGATGAAAAATCGTTTCAATGGCCCGCAAATCCATTTGACCCTATCAGCAGCTGTCTATCGTCATTGTCCAGCTGCCGGTTCCAATAATCGCCCTTTACATCATCGCCATCCTTATTTAAAAATTTTTTACACCCTTTTACAGCATACCACATTTCTCACGCTATTTCAATGTATAATTATATTTCATTTTCAACATATTTCCGCTTTATTGTGTTTAAGAATCTAATTGGACATTTAATACGAATAAATCGACACAGTTCAACTTTATTCGTCAAAATAACACGTTATAATATCTATAGAATTTGTAAAGAGGTGTTGAAAATGAATTTGGAAAAACGTATTGATCTGCTAGAATTTCAATTGGATCTACTCTTTGAAAATACCGATCTCAGTAGATTGGTTTACGAGTTGAAGCTCACCCGAGAGCAATATCAATCCATTATGAATTTAATGGATGATTACAGAGCGAAAATTGAAGCTGGCGAAAAAGTGGATAATGGAATCTTTGAAACAGAAATGTACGAGTTGGTTCCCGAGCACAATCGTGATTATCATTTCTGCGAATCGATCACACGACTTTTTGCGGAAGCTGGACGTTGGACCGAAGTGTTCCCTGCTTTGTACGGACAGATGCCTAAATACAACGGATTCAACGTATAAAGATATTACCTTTATATGATTACTAATGGCATTTCCTATTGTTATTGACGAACAGAATAGTTTCTCTTAATATCATCATCAACAACGTTGCAAATTTTGCTTTCAAAAGTTTGCAACGTTGTTTTTCATATTTTATATTGGAATTAAGGGTTCACAATTAAAACCCGTTAAGATATTGAATCATTTAATAAGCGATCCACGAAAGGCAATTTAAATCATGTTAAAGTTTGATTGTAACAAGAATCCACCAGCAAAACCATCCACCTAATTTAAATAGCACACGCGCCAAAACTGCATCACTCAAAATTATAGAAAATAGCAAAAAGCACTTCATCTTTTATGTACAATTATAATTAAAATAGATTATATTGTTTATAACTATTGAATTATACAACATATATGTGTATAATTTGAATGGAACACAAATTTCCAACATTTTTAAGAAAGGAGTGCGCAAAAGGAATGTAGTGCGCGAACAGGAACATGAAAAAACGAAGGATTTTCAAACGAGGATTGGCCGTAATTGTTTCTTCCGCGATGTTAGCAGGTATCATTCCGCTTTCCACTACTGCCGAATCTTCTGCCGAAAAGGCGGAAGACGCCAACTTATCCACCTCTTCCCAACCCACGATCATTTGTGAGGACACTTCAAAAAGAGAAGAAAATGTCAAACAGTTTTACATGAGCGATGGTAGTTACACCGCCATCATGTACAGCGAGCCCGTGCACTATCAGGATACGGATGGACAGTTTCAAAATATCGATAACACATTGGAGCTGAAAACCGTTTCCAAAAGCCAAAAGTATTATTCCAACAAAGCAAACGCCTTACGCGTGCAGCTTCCGGCGATCAGTACGGATCTCGTAAAAGCGACGGTAAAAGATCACACCTTAAGCTGGAGCCTTCAAAACCAGCAAGCTGCGACTGCCAGTGTATCTTCTCCGGACGTTTCCGCCGCTGCAAGCACCGACAAAAATCTTAGCGCTGAAGAAAAGGCTGCTAAGGATATGCAAGAGAAGATTACTCCCAAAAATCACACATCTCAAATCACCTATGCCCAAATCATGGAGGATGTTCATCTGCAATACGATGTGCAGGGGTCTCGGTTAAAAGAAAGCCTTATTTTGTCCGAGGGACCCACAGAAACATCTTTTACATTCTATCTTTTTGCCGACGGAATGACGGCAACGCTTCAACCGGACAACACCGTCACATTCCGTGACGATAAAACACAAGATGTCATTTTTACTCTTGCCGCGCCATATATGATCGATAAGGAACAGCAAACTTCCACCCTCATCGATGTATCCTTGCAAAAGCAAGGCAATACCTACATTTACACCATCGAACCGGATAAAGAATGGCTGGCTGAGGCCGCTTATCCGGTCATCATCGATCCCACACTGGAAACTTCACAGCGTACGGTTCAAACATCACAGGTGTATAACAAAGAACCCAACACCGTTTTCAAAGGTTCTTCTCTGTACAAACTCTATATCGGCAACGATATTCAATCAGATCCGAACGAACAAAGCGTTTATCGAGCCTATGTCAAAATTCCTACACCAACCTTTATCAGTACAGTGGACCGCATCAACAGCGCTACACTGGCAATGGAGTATTCTCCCGATGGCATTGCCAATCTAAGCAATGCCGAAATCAGCGTTCATAAAGTAACCAGCAGTTGGGACACCTCATCCATCACATGGAATCGCCAGCCTTCGTATGATTCTACCACCCTCGATTATGCCAACGCCAATCAAACAATGTGGGAAAAGAATTGGTGGAACATCACTTCTTTGGTTGAAGATTGGCTACAGGGCGGCGAAAACAACGGCATAATGCTGTCGCGGGATATCATTCATGGTGATCGTTCCAATTATTACGCTTCGTACTACACCGAATTCAGAAACGATGTGGATGCAGCACCACACATCATCATCAATTATCGTCCGGTAATCGGTGTAGACGATACATGGACAAGCACCACCATGGGGGACGAGTCGGCAGCTTCCGTTCGCGTCAACCACAACGCGGGCAACATTCTCGCAGTTGTTCCGATTGGGAACACCGAAAGCGAATCGCTGCCCATTGACCTCAAGCTCATCTATTCGTATCCGGATTGCGACGGTGAAGTTTACGGAAAATGCAGCATGGGTTCCCATTGGCGCTCCAGCTGCAACCTGGAAGTTCACCCCTACAGCGCCGGAAATTATGCGTACTATTTGATTGATGATCAAGCACGCCGGATTTACTTTAGGAAAAGCGGCAATACCTTCGTAGACGAAATGGGATTGAATTATACGCTAACCGTCAATTCCAGCAGCACCGATGCACGCTACACTATATCCGACGACGACACCACGATGACCTTCAACAGCAGAGGGCAGATCGTAAAATTGCAGGATTCGGAAAACCACCAAAACACCTTTACCTACGGTGATCCGTCCCCTTACCAACAAAGCGTTTACCCCCTAACCTCCATTACTGACGGCAACGGCAAAGTTATTCAGATGACCTATGCATCCGATGGACGTTTAACGGCTATTAATATGCCTAATGGGAAGCAGTATCAAATTGAATATGTCAGCTCGTTAATCGGCAGTATTACCGACCCAAACGGGAAAGCAACTCAGTTTTCCTATTTTAATGCTGGACACAAGGAACCGCTACAATATGTCACCTATTCCGATGGCTCCAAAGTAACCATCAGCTACATCAACGCGACACAAACCAATGATTTTTATGTCAACCGCCGGTTCCCGGTGGAATCCATCCAGTACAGCAAGGGCAACACGGTTCGCGAAAAGTACACCTTTGCTTATCGGCACAACGAAACCGATGTTACCGATATGTACAACAACAAGGTTACCTACTTGTTTAATAACGAGGGGCTAACTACCGGATTGGTGGATCGCGAAAACGGCTTGGGGCAATACTACACTTACGATTCCTCCACCAGCACCGGCACTGCCAATCAGATGGTTAAATCCTCCAAGCTGATGTACAGTGTCAACAACAAGGTCAAAAATGGCTCGTGCAGCAGTATAGATGAATGGACGACAGCGGCGGCCATGGGAAGTACCTTGTCGATAGATACTACCGTCGGGTATACCGCAGCAGGTGCCTTAAAAATTGAAAAAACAGCCGCAGGCTCCAGCAGTTCTCATTTTGTACAAAGCATTACCGCTTTGGAACCAGGAATGTACACCGCTTCCTGCTATGTGACCACCAATGGCTCCGCCCTGACCAGCGGAACGACCGATCTGAAGTTGCGCGCATTGAACAGCAGCAATGCCGAACAGCGCACAGCTAAAGCCGTTGGCATAAAAGCTACCGGTTCCGGTGAATGGCGGCGACTGGTTGCTTCGATCGAAATCAAAGCAGGCGAAACGCTGCAAATCAACGCCGGTGCCAGTGCAGATGCCGTCGGAACACTTTGGATGGACGATTTTCAAGTTGAAACCGGCGAAGTACCCAATCTCTATAATCTGTTGCAAAACACCGATTTTGATTATAACGATTATGGCTGGACAACTCCCAGCAGCATGGGTCCGGAGCAAGCAACCGTCTTCGGCATCATGGAGCATGAGATGGTCGTGTCCCAGATTGTTCCCCTGCACGCTGCTGAGGGTGAAAAAATCAGCTTCGGCGGTTGGGGCAAAGCCAATTCCGCCTCGCTGGGCTCGTATAACCGCTCCAACGCGCCCACATTCGGCATCACTTTGACCTTTTACAGCAGCACACATGCCGATTGCGGCTCTCCGGTGCATCTATCTTTCAACAACGAGATCACCGACTGGCAATTCCTGTGTGGAGAAGCCACCGTACCAGCGGATGCCGCTTATGCCAAATTCGTGTATGAGTACAACTATAACATCAACACCGCATCCTTCAAAAACGGATTTATCTACCGTGATGTTTTCAACGAAACGGACGAATCGCAGCAAAGCGATACAACCGAAGAGACGGCCTACGACTATTCAGCACAACGGCAATGGACAACCGAACAGCAGGATAGCCATGGCAACACCATTTCGTCCGAAACCTTCACGGCGACTCCGGCAACCGCAATTGTTGATGAGCAAACATATTACATCATCAACGCAGCAACCGGTGATGCCCTATGCGCGCCCTCAATTGATGAATCCGACGCCATATACACCCATGCACTCATACTGGGTGATTCCACCTACCAGTGGCGGATCCATTTGTACGAGGCTGCATTCAACTGGTACAATATATATTCCGCTGGCACATACACCGGTATATCGATGGCCGATGCCGACGCTACCGCCGAGGGCTTGCCTTTCCTGCATCGTTCCATAGAGGGCATGTTGCCGCAGATGATGCGGTTTGAGTATAACAACGACGGCACATTTTTTATAACACCCGTCATATCCGGCCATTATATGGACTGCACCACAGCGGATGAACAGCCCACCGATACCCGCTATTCCTATGTGCGGCAATATGCCAAAAACACAGAAAACCCCGATGGCCAAAAGTGGATCTTCATTCCTGTGTCCAGCGTGGGCAGCAAAACCATCAAAACCTCATCCACCTATTCCGACGATGGCGAAGATCAACTCACCGCCACCGACGAACGCGGCAAAACGACCCAGTATACCTACGACCACGGCAACGAGAATTACCACACCACATACATTACCGAACCCGGACGCGATACGATCGAATATATTTATAATAGCGATAACAATTTGAAAGAAGTGCGCTCCGGTCCCACCTATGAAACCAACACTTATAACACCGACGGGCAGCTGACCGCTACCCAGTACGACCACGGGGACACCCGCTATGCGTTCGCGTATGACGATTTGGGTCGTCCCACCTCCATCGACATAGGCGACGGCACACACACCAACCGGCTGGTGACCTATGCCTATGGCACCAACCAGCAGCTATCCAGCCAAATCTACGGCAATGGCAGCGGAACCACTTTGGAATACAACAGCTACGGTCAAGTCACCAAAAAGACCGTTGGCAGCCATGTGTTCCAGTATGTGTATGACCAACGCAGCCAGCTGGCTTTGGAAAAAGACCTTGCCAACAACATTCGCACAAGGTATACTTATGATGGAAACGGAAACATTCTCCAAACCATCACCACCACCGGGGCAACCATCGACAGCGGTGTGGAACAAACCAATGTGCAGCTGTCTTACGACAGCACCGGACACGAATCCAGCACCTCCATTGCCATCGACGGAGTGCAAAAAGGACTGTACAGCTACCGCTACGGTACCGGCGTCCACACGGAACGGGTGCAGGGTGTCAACTTTAACGGCAGCGAAAAGCTGACCTACACCTACGACGATTTTGGCCGTATCAGCAGCAAACAGATTCACACCGGTCAAGCCAACAAGACTATCTCCTACACCTATCTGAACGGTGCCTCGTCTAAGAACACCACGCACACCATCGAACGCGAATCCTTTGGTTCCAACGATGCGCTGGTGTACACCTACGATGACAGCGGTAACATCACCAAGATTGCCGATGCCTCCGGCAACACGCTGCGCGCCTATACCTACAGCCGTCTGACCGGGCGACTGCTGTCCGAAGAGAATGCAGCCACCGGCACCAAAACCACCTATCAGTACGGCAATTACAACGGCAATCTGTTGTCCAAAACCACCACACCGTTGGCTGGCGGCACAGCAACGACCATCTCCTATGCATATGGAAACACCACCGGATGGAAGGATCAGCTCACGGCGTATAACGGTGATGTCATCACCTACGACGCCTCCGGCAACCCCCTCACCTACCGGAACGGTATGACCATGACATGGCAGGGTGGACGCGAGCTGACCACCGCCACCAACAACGGCACCTCCATCGCCTACAGTTACAACACCAACAGCATTCGCACGAAAAAGACCGTAGGCGGGGTTGCCACTCAGTATTACCTGAACGGCGATACGATGGTAGCGGAGAAAAAGGGCAGCAATCTCATCACCTATATGTTCGACGAAACCGGCGAACGCTATGGATTCCTGTATAACAACACGCCGTATTTCTATGTGCGCAATATGCAGGGTGATGTGATCCGGATTTTGAATCTGTTTGGTTCTGTCCTCGCTCAATACGAGTATGACGCATGGGGCAAGGTGCTGTCCGTAACCGACAGCGATGGGGATGCTATCACCGGTGCCACCCATATCGGCAATATCAACCCCATCCGCTATCGTGGCTATTACTACGATACCGAAACCGGGTTCTACTATCTCCAATCCCGCTACTATGACCCCGAAATCGGTCGGTTTATCAACGCGGATGAGCCGGAGATGGTGGAGATATCTGCTAACCTATTATTGGCAAAAGGCCTGTTTACATATGGCGAAAACAATCCCGTAATGAACGAAGATCCATCCGGAAACTATATAACCTCTGATAAATTGTTAAAAAAGCACAACAATTGGAAACTAAAAAATCTCCTTAACGGGAAAATAAAAGTAAAATATCTCTATATGAAAGAGGCTAAAAGTGTTAAGAATGTTACAATAAAAGAGTTGAAAAAAGCGTTTAAAAACGCAACGATTTCCGCAAAAGAAATCAATACCTCTTCGGCGTTCAAAACAGAATGGAATAATAGCAACGATACTGTAATGCTTGTGGATTCTCACGGAAGTTCAAACGGATTATACACTTCTAAATCAACACTTGTAGATCAGTCCTCTTACAAGCAATTAAAATTCAGATCAAATCTTAGATACTTAATTTTACTTGGTTGTAGTGTCGCTAAAAACATTAAAAGCAGCATTGCTACACGACTAGCAAGCAAGATTGGAGGAGTGGCAATAGGTAGCGAAACCACGGTAATAACAACACATGATAATTACACAAATCCGAAAACAGAGCGATTTCTTATCCAAGGAAAATTCAAAATAATAAAACACAATTCTAAAAACAGAAAAATAACATCTGCCTCAAAGAGGACATCCAATGATATCTGCTTAGAGAGCTTTATATGTAGTTTTATTCAACACGATTTTTTGTGCCCAGGTCGATACACATTTTAATGAAAGCGAGGTATGGATATGAACAAGAAAAGGTTCTGGGCGTTTCTTCTCTTGGGCTGTGGGCTTGTGTATTTAACCTCTTGCCAAAGTGACACATCGGTACACCCGTCAGGCGGTCAGGCCCCCACCACTCTACCCAGTCACACAGAGGCAGAAACAAGTGGGCATTCCCCCGCTTCTACCCATTCCACACAAGCGCCGCTGAGCAAAACCGATATGAAGCGTAAAATTCTATCTGACTACCACATCTCTCTGGAGGATCTCAGCCGGTGCTATCTGAATGAGCCACAGGACACCGAGGCGGAACAATTGCATATTTTGAGCAAACGACTGGATGTGCGGTTTCCGACGCCATTGAAAATGGTGCATTTCGAAAATCAACGCTCCTGCCTGTTTGCGCAATTGCAGTATGATGAGGACGGATTCCGTTCTTTACAATCGCTGCTGACTTCAGACGGGTATCCCAATTTTGAAACACCAGACACCATCGCCCTTGTCAACGAGAAAGACGCTCCTGATTGGTGGTATACCGGGGATAGCGTGTCGTACGCCAAAAGCTGGTCGACCTTCACCCACTTTGTCGAAGTGGAAAAGAACAGCCGTTTGGAAGAAGACGACGTTGTTCGCACGGTGCGGACCTATAGCGAAAATGGTCTTTTTGCCATATCCGACGATAAGCAGAACCAGTATACGGTATACGTCAAATTTGAACTTTCAAGGATCAAGCCGGATTGCTATTATTTTTATGCCGATGATCTGCAAAAGGACTAAGGCTTTCGCTCCGGTGCTGTTTCGGCTAATAATTCGCACATAAAAAGGGGAGAGGACATTGGATACATCCAATGTCCTCTCCCTTTGCGATTTGGAGCTGTTAACCAGATTTGAACTGGTGACCTCATCCTTACCAAGGATGCGCTCTACCGACTGAGCTATAACAGCAAGTGGCGACCCGGAACGGGCTCGAACCGTCGACCTCTAGCGTGACAGGCTAGCGTTCTAACCAGCTGAACTACCGGGCCAGATGGTGGAAACAACAGGGCTCGAACCTGTGACCCCCTGCTTGTAAGGCAGGGGCTCTCCCAGCTGAGCTATGCTTCCAAAGGGCGTTGCTGCAACAGCAACGAGCATTATCATACACTATAATCGGGAATTTGTCAACGAAAAAATCCGATTTTGGCCAAATTATTTTTGCTCCAATAAACGCTCCAGATCTTCACGCGTGAAGTGATAGACTTTGTCGCAGAAACTGCAGGTAACCTCGGTCATGCCGTTTTCATCCGGCAGGCTGCGCACATCCTCGGGCTTCATGGTCAAAAACGCGCGTTCGATCTTTTCGCGGGAGCAATTGCAGCGATAGTCCGGCTCATAGGTATCCAACACATCAAACTCCATACCATCCAGCGCTTTAGCGACAATTTCCTCGACGCTCATACCGCTGTCCAGCATGGCGGTCATGGAAGAAAGATTGGCCACATTCGCCTCGACCTGATCGATCACCGCGTCCGGGCAAAACGGCAGCAGCTGCAGCAACAATCCGCCGGCTTTACGCACGGTCAGATCAGGATTGACCAGCACCCCCAACGCACATACCGTGGGGGTCTGCTCGCTGAGCGCATAGTAACTGGTGACATCCTCGGCGATCTCCCCCGACACCAGCGGGGTGCAGCCGATATACGGCTCTTTTCCGCCGGTATCGCGCAAGACATACAGCATACCATTGGTGCCCACCGCACCGCTGACATCCAGCTTACCATTGGGTTTCAGCGGAATTTCCACCACCGGATGTTCGGCGTAACCGCGCACGAATCCCTCGCTGTCCGCCACCGTCGTGATGGTGCCGGCAGGACCATCCGCAGACACCTTCAGCGTCACCGAATCGTCCCGCCCTTTCAGCATAATGCCCATCATAGATGCGGCGGGCAGCATCCGCCCCAGTGCGGCTGTAACAACAGCGCTGGTTTTGTGGATCTGCTCGGCGCGGGCAACGATATCGGTTGAATCGATCGCCATCGCCATTACGGTGGCGTCTTTGGTCAGGCAACGAATGGCTTTGCTCATGTTACAATCCCTTTCTGTTTTGGGCAACCAGCACCCAGCGCTCTTCCTCGTCGCCGGGCGGCTCGGTGGTCATATCTCCGTAAACGGCCAGCAGCTCAAAGCCAGCCTCTTGCAGCAAGCGATGCCATGTGGACAGCGAATAGGCGCGTTCCCGAATATGGTCCTCATACCGGTCGTATCCGTCGCCGTTATCCACAAAAAAGTCCAGCTGCATATCCACTTCACAGGTGCGCGACAGCAAGTGGTTACGCCACACACACAGGAAATCCTCTTCTTCGAACACAAACGCGTTATCCCCCAGCACCTGGCGGTGCTTATAAGGAGTATTGGCATCGAAAATCAGCAGTCCGTCCGGTTCAATAAACAATCCCAGCCGCTGCATAACCACCGCGAGATCGGCGGTGCGGCACAAATGGTTCAGTCCATCCATGGCGCAGACTGCGCCGCTGACGGTGCCGTACAAATCCAGTTCACGCATATCCTGCTGCAAATACAGCACCGGCGTTTGCGCAGTGGTCGGTTTGGCCTGTGCCTCCGCCAACATATCGGCAGAGCCATCCACACCGATCATCTCCACGCCGCGCTGCGCCAGCGGAATGGTCAGATTGCCAGAACCACACGCCAGATCCGGCAGCATTTCCGGATGCGGGCGGCCATGCTTCGCCATCAGCTGCAGCAAATAGTCCGCCCGCTGTTCGTAAGCGTTGTCCGCCATCAACCGGTCGTAGAAAGCGGACAATACGCCGTATCCGCTCATAGCTTTTTCTGTTCCGCCAGCCGGGTGAACACCATATCGTAGGCATCGCAGCCGTAGATCAACGAGCGGTTCACCCGGCTGATGGTTGCCGTGGAGGCACCGGTCGCCGCTACGATATCGCTGTACACCCGTTTGTCGCTGAGCATTTTGGCAACCGCAATACGCTGGGACAGCGCTTTGATCTCCGATACGGTGCACAGATCCTCAAAGAACTGGTAGCACTCCTCAAGCGAATGCAGCTGCAGAATGGCTTCAAACAAAAAATCGGTATTTTCATCTTTGATTTTGGAATTCATGTGTATCCCTCCCATGCCATATATCTGCATTTTAGCACACTGAATTGTGAAAGTAAAGTGTTATTTATTTTTCGATGCCAAACAGTTTCTCGGCATAGTGCACCGCCCCCATCGCATCCGCCGAATAAAAGTCGGCATGGATGCTGTCGGCGTAGTCCTGAGTCAGCACCGCACCACCCACAATGACCTTGCAGCCGGGGAATTGCTCGTGCAGCAGGGCGATGGTTTGCTCCATACTGGGAACCGTGGTGGTCATCAAAGCGCTAAGCCCCACCAGCGGCACATGTTCCTTTTTGACCGTATCCACCACCAGCTGCGGTTCCACATCCTTGCCGAGGTCGATCACATCGTAATTGTAGTTTTGCAGCAGCACTTTCACGATATTCTTGCCGATATCGTGAATATCGCCTTTGACGGTGGCGAGCACGATCTTTCCTTTTTTGACCGGCTGCTCCCCCACCTTGCTGAGGTGGCGGCGAATCGCTTCAAACCCTTCTTTGGCCGCATCCGCGCTCATCAGCAGCTGCGGCAGGAAGATGGTTCCGTTTTCAAAGCCCTTGCCCACCTTGTCCAGTGCCGGTACCAGATGCTGCTCAATAATATCCAGCGGCGGTACATCGTTTAACATGGTTTCCGCCAGCGCAAACGCCCGCTCTTTCAGTCCTTGCTCAATCGCCTGCGCCAGCGTCAGTTCCGTGGGTGCTGCCGCCGCTTTGGGAGCGGTTTGACCGGCGTACTGCGCAATATAGGCGGTGCAGTTATCGTCCTGTCCGGTCAGCGCCAGCGAGGCGCGGTAGGCATCCATCATCGCCGCGGAATGGGGGTTGATGATGGCGGCATCCAGTCCGCTTTGCAGCGCCATGGTGTAAAACGCCGTGTTGACCAGCTCGCGCCGAGGTAAACCAAACGAGATGTTGGACACACCCAAAATAGTGCCAACTCCCAACTCCTGCTTGATCAGGCGCAGCGATTCCAGTGTGGTGCGGGCGGCTTCCTTACCGGTGCTGACCGTCATGGTCAGCGCATCCACCAAAATGTCCCGCCGATCAATGCCATAGGTGGCGGCGGTGTCCACAATTTTACGGGCAACAGCCAAGCGCCCCTGCGGGGTTTCGGGAATGCCGCTTTCGTCCAGCGCCAGCGCAACCACCACGCCGCCGTACTTTTTGACCAGCGCCAGCGGAGTCTCAAAGTGAGAGATCGTGATCACCGGTTCAATGCCCCAGCGGTGCAATTCCCGGAACATATCCTCGTAGTAGGTCAGACCCTTCTCGTTTGGCTCGGCATCGTCGCCGTTCGGGAAAATGCGACTCCATGCAATGGAGGTGCGCAGGCATTTCATGCCCATCTCGCCAAACATGGCAATATCTTCTTTGTAGTGATGATAGAAATCGATCGCTTCATGAGAGGGATAGACGTGGCCCTCATGCAGTTCCAGCGCCGGGTCCAGCTTGATGAAACGATCTTTGCCAGTCTCCAACAGGTCGCAGATCTCTAAGCCCTTTCCATCTTCCAGATAAGCGCCCTCGCACTGATTTGCCGCCAGTGCGCCGCCCCATAAGAAGTTTTTTGCAAAGGTTTTCACAGCAGTTCTCCTTTTATCAGTTCTGAGCGGCCTGCTCTACTTCTGCCTGCTTATTGGCAACGATCATGAAGGGGATATACACCAGCGTTGCCAGTGCCAGACCAATAATCTGCACCACAACACCCTGCCAGCCGTGGCCAATCAGTGCACTCAGCAGCACGGGCGTACCAAAGGCAACGTCAACGGTGTTGCAGGGCATAAAGCCAATCGTGCTTGCAAACAGTGCAGTACCGGAGCACAGCATAACAGAGAGGATGGAGGGAATCAGCATGGTGGTGTTCAAAACCAGAGGCAGGCCAAAGACCATGGGCTCGCTGATGCCGAACAGTGCGGGGCCAATGGCAACTTTGGCAACAGCGCGATAATCTTCACGCTTGGACACCAGGAAGATAGCCAGGCAGACGGGCAGAGCCACCGGCAGGGCAACGAATGCGACCCAGAAGCCGTAGGTGATGGGAGAGGACGG
>ERZ860322.562-NODE-562-length-26898-cov-4.100138_pt1 | contig 26898 bp, 15 predicted proteins | sample MGYA00509979_ERZ860322 | MGnify/ENA primary metagenome ERZ860322 (study PRJEB30046, sample SAMN00715217) | human gut metagenome | study: EMG produced TPA metagenomics assembly of the A metagenome-wide association study of gut microbiota in type 2...
CAATACTTTGTGTATGAATTAGTTGGCTGATTTTGTAATATTTAATGAATGTCCCTAAATGATCAAATAAGTCAACTGAAACGACCAGGTAAGTTGACTTGCTTGTTCCATACAGTCGGCTTACTGAAAACAGTCTATTTATTTCTCTTTTCTCTCGCCCACTCCATCACATTAGCCGGAGCGCGTTCCGCCAGATATTCCTTCTTCATAAAATCCATATAGGGTGCTACGTGGTCAAAAAATTGATAATATCCCTTACACAAGTAATTCAATCCCGGTTCACCGTCTTTACTTAACATAAAACGATTCTTCGGACATTCCCCATGACAGGCAAACTCATAAGAACAGTTCAGGCACTGCTGTGGCAGACTATTGTGCTTCATCACACCAAAAGTTTCCTGTTCTTTACCATACATCATCTCCACCAAAGTCTTCTGATAAATATTTCCCAATTTATACTCAGGAAAGACAAAATGATCGCAAGCATACACATCACCGTTGAATTCCATCACGGCTGCATGTCCACAATATTTAGCTAATGAACAAACGCCTGGCTGCTGTCCCACCCAATTGGCCAGCGTAGAATCAAACAACTGAATATAGTAATTGCCCACGTCATTCAGTACCCATTCGTCGAAAATAGTACAAAGGAAATTCCCCCACTGCTCGGGAGTAATGGAGAAAGGAGCCAGTTCACCGTCTTTTTGCTTTAATGAAGAAAGCCGAAGACCGTCCGCACGGCTAGACAGTCGCTCGACAATGGGAGTAAACTGTATATAATGACAATCAAGTTCGTCACGAAAGAAACGATAGAAGTCCAACGGATAATCTGCATTATAGTCATTGACCACTGCCATGGCATTCCATTCCACTCCATGCTTTTTCAACAGGTTAATCCCTTTCATTACCTTATAGAAAGAAGGTTGTCCCATCTTGTTCTTCCGGTATTCATCGTGAAATTCCTGAGGACCGTCTATAGAAATGCCTACCAAAAAATTATTCTCACGGAAGAATTCACACCATTCATCTGTCAGCAATGTGCCATTTGTCTGAATGCAATTATCAATGGTTCTACCACCTGCATATTTTTTCTGAAGTTCCAAGGCTTTCTTATAAAAAACTAAAGGACGCATCAAAGTTTCTCCCCCATGCCAGGTAAACAAAACTTGCGGCATGGTTTGCGACTGAATATATTCTTTAATAAATTTCTCCAGTAATTCATCGCTCATCACATGACGCGGCTGTTCCTCATATAACTTGGATTTTTCCAAATAATAACAATAATCACAGGCCAGATTACAAACCGCACCTACAGGTTTGGTCATTATATATAGCGGCTTTGCAAAAGGAGTTATGGTTGCTTCTTTCATTTGTTTTTCATTTAATTCCTAGTATAAAGAATACAAAGATAAAGCTATTTTTCAATATTCGTTCTTACAGTAACAGGTTTATGCTACCCTCTACCCCCAAAAGGACATTCTTCTTGCCACCCAATCTGTTTCAAATATAAGAGTTCCACCTTGCTTCAAACTCTTGAAACAAAATGAAACTCTGACCCTCTATTCAAAATATCACTTGAAAACGTGTCTGAAACGCACTTAATGACTGATTTTCAAATCCCACTCTATCCGTTATCTTAGTATAAGAGTACCGGAATCTCCATATCATATACTTATTGATATAATAATTGACAGTAAAAGAGACATCGTTCAAACGCCCGCCATAAATATGGGACCGGGTATCCGACATATCAGTATAGTTATATCCGAATACGCATTCCAACGAACCAGAGTCCGGAGTGGCAATACCACAATCCGTATGTGAATATCTATAATTACCACCTATCAGCAAACCTCTCAGTATTCCATACATACCACTCGCTTTATAATTCTTAAAATCCTTTTTCCGGTTCACTTGAAGATAATAATATTGTGCTTCCAATGCCACAGGACCATATCCTGCTATCATCTCCGGTGTAAATTTTATCAGGTTCTTTGCATCCGGAATCAAGGCATTCACAGCTCTGACTTTTGCAATACGCGTCGGGAAATTAGCCCCCAAGTCAAAGCTAGTATGGTTAAGTGTAGGTTCGCTATTGTATCTAGGTGTTTCGTAAGCACCGGAAATACCCAACTGAAACAATCTCCCTGTATCATGTAAAGGACGATAGACCAGGCGGCTCATAGCACCATAACCCATTTTACCCAATTCATTGGATTTCTTCTTAAGAGCCTCGCTCTCCACATGAACACTAGCTGTACCGAAAAAATCATTTTTGTCATACACAAACATAGCCCCTATCAGCCGGCTGTTGAAAAAAGCCTCATTACTTGCCGGCTCCTCCATGGTTACTTTCATAGACGAACTAGTAGAACTTTGAAGCCCGAACTGATGTACAAAATTCCCTACACGTAATAACGCATATGAGGAAAATTGTCTTTCTACAAATATGTCTTTTAAACTGACCTTTCCATACGCATAGCCTATATCCACTTTCGCTTTATATTTTCCATAGGTTGCTTTTACACCTATCCGGGCATCAGGAATCGCTACACCATCTACAAAGTTTTTATTATCTGAATGAAACAAGCCTCCATCCATCAAGATTCGTCCTGTAGGACGTATTTTCAAAACTGATTGTTCCTGTGCATTTACCTGTACGGAGAGCAATATCAGGAGAAAAACTCCTAATGATATAAGATTTTTCATAATATACAGTTTTAATGGTAACCATCCAAGTATCCTGTCAGTCTGTCTCTGATTTTTATCATACTGAGGGCAGTGAAGAATCTGTAAGACCACACAATGAAAGCAATCAGTCAGACTCCTCCTCCCATCAGCATCCGATCAATAGTCATGCTTTTAGGCTCAGCAAATACTCTTGTCCGGTTCATCTAAGAAAAACATTACATTAAATAGTTACGGTTTATGGTTAAGTTATAGGGAATTATTTTTTGGAAACAGACTGAATGAGTCCTGCTTTTTGCAGCTTGGAGAACTCATCTTTCGCCTTATTAAGCTGTTTCACAAAAGCATCGTTGGCATGGAGACGGGCAACAACAGCACTAGCCACAATTCGGGCAGCATCTACATCACTTTGGAAATGATACCCACAAATAACACGACTCTGTCCCATTTCAAATCCTCTTTTCAGAATTTCATTCTGCCTGTCAGGATTGATTTCTGCCAAAACAAGGGCAGTAGCCCATCCTATGGCTGTATGTCCCGAAGGATAGGAACCGTTCGTTGAAAGTTCTTCCTGCTGTTCGGGATTACAAGTCATTTCATTGAAAAAACTAAAAGGACGTACACGCATATAATACTCTTTAGCATGACGGGTAGCCAAATCTCCGGCATCCTCTCTCATATTAATAATGAGCCTATACAGTTCCGGCGTTTTATCCCTCGTTATTTCAATACCAAAAGCCTCCGAAAAGGCAAAGGGAACGCCATCACCATTTACACGGGCATCACTGACAGCTTGTTCACCCCTAGGAGTATCCCTTTGCAATTTCCCCCAGTCGTAACGGGCTTTGTCATACAAGAACAAAATACTTCCTGCTTCAGGAGGAGGAGGCAGTAACTCCAGACTATTGGCAACCTCCGATTCTTCCAAATAATAAAGTTCGGGATTGGTTCTTCTATCCTTTATTTTTTTCTCTTGTGCAAAAATGTTTAATGAAATGGCACAAAACACTAGAAGTAAGGCAAACTTTGTTTTCATGATAAAAGTTTAGTTTAAACGGTTAATTAATAAAATTCAATTGGTTTTTCGAAAAACATTTTAATCATCTACGGAACGTACGACAAACAATCAGAGTGTCCGCATCTGACGGAAACAAAAGTAGTGTTTGAAATTATCCCGAAAATACCTTTTTAATCCCGTTTCCTCCTTTTATATGACCAAAACATCCTAGAAGAGAAAAGGAGGAAAAAAGGAAAGCCGGAAGTGTTTCAGCACTTCCGGCAAAAAAGCCATTCCTCATAACAAAACAGATACACGAAGCCGGCTCTACGAAATACAATAAATTGAGATAACTCTAAAGATGAACTTATTTTCTTCTTGAATTGATACGGTCATAAAGCAGATTGATGACTTTACAATCAAACTCCCCATCAGGATAAAGTTGTTCTATTTCTTTCCTTACATTATACTTATGTCTTGTTACCGTTGCCTGATCCACATCCAGCACTCTTGAAATAATAGCAGCATCAATATCTTCTATCATCAGAAGTATCGTTATAAAATACCTTTCTTTTCCCCTTCGTTTCATAAAGGATAATTTACCCAATTCAGGATATTTGTCAGCAAAATCCAAACACACCTGTTTCAGTTCCTGACGCATATCATCCTCTCCCTCTGTTTTTCTGTATCCCAAGGCATCAAACAGGGTCTTGACTTTTTTGTCAACCTTATGAACGTCCATTTCCAGTTCCTCCCAATTCATCCCGACATCATCCGGATTTATCCCTTTTTTATCCATCAGCGCTTTCCGAGTTCCTTTTTTCCGTCTTTTCAAAAGGAAAAGAGCAAGAAAAGCCGATAGCAGCACCGCTATTGACAGGATGATATACAGCGCATAGGACATCTCTTCTTTTTCTATCGAGATAGGAAGCAAGCCTGATTTACCATCAAAAAGGAATAATCCTGACTTACATCCCAAAACCGCTTTCCGTCCATTGACGGCAATACAAGGCTTGCTAAAAGCCAAATCGCAGAATAATGGTTCTGGGACACCGGCATCATCCAATCCCTTAAAACTCATACCATAATAATAGAGTATGAAAAAGCCCTCATTAGGATTCTTTTCAAGAGCTCCCGATATTGATTTCACATGTTTCACTGGCAACAAGGTCGCATTTTCTTCATTAACGATTCCCAACGAGGTATTCAAGTATTTATTTCTACCATTCATTATCACACCATAAACACTCTCATACCCTGATAAATCACGTATCTGCCAGAAAGATTCCTGCGGTCTGTTTAAAGGTCTTCCATACAATCCTTTGTTCAAGGTCGTTACATAAATACTATCCTCATTCTCACAAATTCCGGTAATATAAGCGTCGATAGTATCTTTCACCCCTTTATCTGACACAACCGGAATAGGAGTTACAATATGGTCCTGCTGTTCATCTATAATACCTAAATATTCCCTAGTACCCACATAAAGACAATGTTCCGCGGTGGAATAATAAAGAGAAGTGATATTATTCTGCCCTTTCGTGTTACTGAACTGCAAAAGACACTCCGCTCTATTGCCTTTAATCTTATAAAGTTTCTTACGCGTAGCAAGAAAGAAAGTATTAGGACTGGTTTCCAAAAATTTTATAATATCATTACCCACAATATCCAAGCCTTCAATCTTTCCTAAAGACTTTGATTTGAATTCCGGATGATTATAGACAAACTTATACAGATGTAAACGAAGATCATCGGTAATAAAGAAAATGGAGTCTCCCGTCCTTTTATCACTAACCGCCAATACATTATTGTCTAAATCTGCCGAGTTCTGTCGCAAGGCAAAAGAAAGCATAGCCTCTCTGCATGCCAGATGCAGAAAATCTTTCCCCATAAAGCCTATCTGCCTGGCGATAGTACTGATACCATTCGGCAAATCATATTCTAAAGTGCAACCGTCTTTGACATAAAGTATAGAATTAGCACTGATAAACCATTCATCCTTGTCGGGTCCTTGAGCATACAAGTAGCACCGTCCTTTGCGTACAAGCGTCTTTTTTCCATCGGGAGATATCTTAAAAACCGAATTTTCCAACAAAGCATATACTGTATCATTATAAACACTGACATTGGTAACCAGAGAATCTATAACAGGTCGTTTAAAGTCCTTTTCAAGATTACGGACAACGAACAACCCCTGTTCACTAGCCACATATAGTTTTTTTTCCTTTATCACAACCTTATTCACCCCACAGTTTTTACTACATTTCCCTAGTTGAATGGGAGTGAGTTCATGAGATGTGGAACCATCTTTCAAATTCAATCTAAACAGTCCATTACTAGTCCCCACATACAAACACTGTTTGTCATCATCCAAAGCCATACTATATACCGAATAATTCATCCTCTTATTTTTTATGTAGTAAGTCTGGGTCTGCCGAGAGGATTTAGCCAATAGTTTCAAACCGGCATCTCTTGTTCCCACAAACAGAGAATCTTCACTATATTCCAATATATCATATATACGCCGGTTGCTATTAATGGAATAGGTCTGGCAATTATTGTTCACTTTTTCTATGATACAACCGTCTTCCTGACCAATATAAAGTTTATCCGCATCTGCTGTCGAACGGCTGATACATGATATAGGAGCGTCAAATGTATTGATATTGCAAGTGAGCTTTATAGGTTTCGGAACAAGCGCATCCTTGCAGCCTGTCAAACAGAACAAGGCTAATATAAAAAGAAAGTACAAGCTTTTTTTCATATTTTACTCATTTAAGTGATATCGATTAAACAAAGGCTTTCTACAATTAATCAAAAAGTTGAATATCTGTTATGCTTATGCAAATATAATACGTTTTCTCAAAATCCGGAAAGCTCTTAACAGATTATTAGCTAATTCCTTAATATGCCCTCCATATACAAAAGAAGTTACGTCAAAACCCAGATGATTCTCTCACCCGACTTTTGACATAACTTCTCCTAAAATAAAAAAATATATTAACCTGATTTATTTCAACAATACTCCTATCTCACCGACAGCAGTTACTGCTTTGTTATTTATTTCGGTAACAGGCTCCAGTTTAAAATAACGGGCCGGATAAGTCTTTCCGAAACGTACAAAATAAGGAACAGGATTATGCATGATATTACTGAATTCACCTGTAGCGTCACACTTCATCCAATCCTTACCATCCCGACTGACATAAAAGTTGTATTTATAGATAGTGCCAGTCAGATCCTCCTCCTGTGCAGGAGCATAACTGAAACCGGCTATTTCCACTTCTTTACCCATATCAACCACCAAGGGAGTTAAAGTTTCGGTTTTCCAAACAGTTTCCTGTTTTCCATCGATGGCTGCGGCTGCATCCATGCCCACTGTTTTCCAACCATCCACCGGGACATCACTCAAAGTTACTTTCATCGTTTTATCAACCAATGGTTCAGCATAATACAAGCCTATGTTACTGATATTGACGGTTCCACGAGCACCCGTAATTGTCACTCTAACCTTTTCGGCATGACTATCCGAGAAAGGCAACAACCGTTTATATCCCACCGTAGTTCCCTCACCCACATGATGCCATGCGCCATTGGCGAACACTTCTACTGTAAAACCTTCCACACGCTGGCCTTTTGTAATATCCTCCTGAATTAAGAAAGTATTAACAAGTGTATTCTTCCTCACCTTATATTCTTTCGTATCTCCTACTTTGGCTGTCCATATCCTATTTCCCTTCTCAACTTTATTATCGGCAAAGGTCTTTTTTATATATTCCGTCAACTCCTTGATACGTTTCACATCATTCTCGTGCATCAAACCACGTTTATCGGGTGGAATATTCAGCAACAAAACAGAGTTACAACCCACAGAACGATAATAAATATTCACCAAGTTGGCAAGTGAACGAACTTGATTATCCTGTTCGGCATGATAGAACCATCCCGGACGGATAGAAACATCAACTTCAGAAGGATACCAGAACAAATCCGATGCTTTAGATACCAATTCACGGCTTCCCAAATCCTTGGACATAGCATTTATGCCCAATCTCTTATAGACTTCATCAGAACCCGGATAAGAATTAGGCATCAAAGCCGTTGCACTCCATTCCGTGGTACGTCCCAATCCACCTTCATTACCTACCCAACGCACATCATCGCCCATGATAGCGGTAACTGCCTTAGGTTGAAGACGACGGATAGTCTTCAAAATAGCGTCCCAATCATATTCCTGCTTCTTTCCGTTAGGTCCTTCGCCGTTAGCTCCATCAAACCATACCTCATGCACTTCTCCGTAATTGGTAAGCAGTTCAGTCAGCTGTTCGATGAAAAACTTATTATAAGCTTCTCCTTGTCCGTAACATTCCGCATTACGATCCCAAGGAGAAAGATAGACTCCGAATTTCAATCCATACTTGTCACAAGCTTTGCGGAGTTCCTGTACCACATCCCCTTTTCCGTTTTTCCATGGAGAAGAAGCAACAGAATGCTTGGTTGTCCGGGTAGGCCACAAACAGAAACCATCATGATGCTTGGCAGTAATGATAGCCATTTTGAAGCCACCTTCCTTCAGAGCTCTTACCCATTGTTCACAATCCAATTCGGTAGGATTGAAAATGGCCGGATCTTCTTTACCATCTCCCCATTCACGGCCTGTAAAGGTATTAATACCAAAATGAAGGAAACAAGTGAATTCCATTTGTTGCCATGCCAACTGTTGCGGTGTAGGCACCAAACGGGAAAGCCATATCTATCTTCTGTTCCGTAGTCGCTCCTGCCGGAAAAGCTACGTGTTTCTCATAATACTCCTGTGCCTGAGTTCCCAGAAAAGCACAAAGTAAGGCTGCGGTTAGAATCGTTTTTCTCATTTTTCTTTATTACTAGGTTATTTTAATGGACGAATCATAAACTCAAACGTATGCTTCTCCACCGGAACACGATATGGCGGCAATACCCCCGGACCACAAGTCGCAGTACCTACCCCCGACTGTTCCGCATCTAAGTGAACATTTATAATCCCTGTTCTCTCAAGTTTATTAATATGAGTAGCTTGATCTACATTAGAATCCGTAAATGGAATAACACTGAACTGAAACACTTTATCCGAACGGAAAGACAAACCTTCTCTTGCCTCATCCGCCAATTCCATCCAACGCACATCCGTACGGTTTCCTGTAGCCTGGGGCTTCACATAATAATGGAACATACGTTCTGCATCTGTATGGTAAATTCCAATACATCCAGACTGATTACGGTCTATATAAGTTTCATGTTCACCACGTCCCAAATAAGAAACCTTGTTATAGGCATACGGCATTTCAAATGCCAGGCCCACTCTAGCCAATGAAGTAACAGCAGAAGTATCCGGCAGGAAAGTTGTCTTTACTTTTAATGCACCATTGCTCTGCAAAGTATATACAAAGGTAGCCATTCCCAACTTTACGCCTTTAGCATTCCATAATTCTACTTCCGATTTACCACCTGTTTCAGATGCTTTGACAAAAGTAGCTTTTTGAATCATATTATCCAAACCTTCTTTCCTCCAAACTTTGGCTCCTCCTGTTTTTTCCCTGCTGTCATTGTCCGTAACAGGACGATAAAGGCTGAGAACTACAGGAGATGAAAGCATCTCTTTACCTTTATATATATAAGAGCGTAAAGCGCCGGTTGCAGGATCAATATCTATCTTCACCTTATCAGCCAATTTGATTTCCGGCGCACGATACCCTTTGTTGGCAGACAGCACAAACTGGTCATAGGCCACTTCGTCATGAGTTCCAATAAAGGGAGTTGCCTTATCAGGCGTCCAAGACAGATTCAAATAAGCCTCACGAATCGTAGAAGGCAACTTTACAGCACCCAAAGAGAATGTTACAGTCTCATGAGGGGCACAGTCTGCTTTTCGAGTTCCTTCTGCTATCACTTTCCCATCATCCCCCATGACCTGCCAGTGCAACGTATAGGCATTCAAATTGGTAAAGTCATACCAGTTCTTGACTTCCACTGTCAGCTTCTTAGGATCGGTCAGTGCCGATTTGATATATTGATACTCCTTCTTCACTTCAATGAGATGCGGATGCGGTTCGCGGGCTGCATTGACCAACCCGTTACAACAGAAATTGCCAAAGCTGGGCACATCCTTCGGACCATAATCCCCACCATAACTCCAATACCATTTACCATCCTTATCTATCTCGCGGAAAGATTGATCCACCCAATCCCAGATACAACCTCCCTGAACAATCGGTTCGGTTTCGAATACATGCATATATTCCTTTAATCCTCCGCCACTATTACCCATAGTATGCAGATACTCTGTCATGATGAAAGGACGATAGACTTTAGGTTCTGTCTGGCGGGCATAGGCCATGAGTTCTTCTACGCTGCGATACATACGGCAATAGATATCGGTATTATAATTCTGTTCGGCCCGTTCATATTGTACAGGACGACTTTTCTCCACTGACTTCATCCAGTCATATGTACGTTCGAAGTTAATACCGTTTCCGGCTTCATTCCCCAATGACCAGATGACGATAGCCGGATGATTCTTGGAACGCTCATACATACGTTGGGTACGATCCATGTGGGCAGGCAACCAAGTGGAATCTTTGGCCAATGAAGCAGGTCCATACCCCATGCCATGTGATTCAATATTAGCTTCATCTATCATATAAAGTCCATAACGATCACAAAGCTGATACCAATAAGGATGGGTAGGATAGTGCGAATTGCGGACCGTATTGATATTATGCTGTTTCATCAATTTGATATCTTTTTCCATCAGTTCCTTGCTTACAGTCCGTCCTAATTGAGAATGTTCATGACGGTTCGTTCCCTTTACCAAGACCGGCACACCATTGATGCAAAAACGTCCGTCCTTAATTTCCGAAGTGCGGAAACCTACTTCACATCCGGTAAGTTCCGTTACTTTACCTGTTACATCTTTCAATTCCAGGATCAGCGTATAAAGATTCGGATGCTCAGCACTCCAGACTTCCACATCCGGCAAACTTTGTTCATCCAACTTCAAGAAATGGCTCAATCCCTTCGATTTGATAGGATATTCACCTTGCAGAACCGCCTTACCGGTTTTATCTTCCAGTCGGTAAGCAAAGGTAGTCATGGAAGTAGAAGGTCCTTCAATGGTAGCTTCCAAACCGAAAATACCTTCTTTATATTGTTGTTTGTCTAAAGAAGAGGTTACTTTGTAATCGGCTATATACTGTTTAGGAGTGCTGTAAAGATACACATCACGTTCAATACCACTCAACCGCCACATATCCTGGCACTCCAAATACGAACCGGCACTCCAACGGTAAACCTCCAATGCCACCGTATTCTCACCTTTCTTCAATTTATCAGTGATATCCCATTCGGCCGGTGTCTTTGAACCTTGATTATAGCCCAACAGATGTCCGTTCACCCAAATATAGTAAAAAGAAATCACTCCTTCACAACAGATAACCACACGGCGGTCTTCCCAATCGGCAGGAATTGTAAAGGTACGTCTGTAGGAACCGACTTCATTCTCTTTATATGGAACTAAAGGCGGATTCTTTTTAAAATGGAACAGTTTGTCATCGAACTCATAGGTTTCGTTTACATAAATAGCTGTTCCATATCCTTGACGTTCCCAATTGCCAGGAACCTGAATATCCGCCCATCCTCCTGTATAAAACTCCGGTTTATAAAAATCCTTCGGACGGTTATCGGGATTCTTTACCCAATGGAATTTCCAACTACCGTTCAGACTCATGTAATAAGGAGAAGATTCATAATCTCCGTTACGGATATCAGATACGGTTTGATAAGGCCACACATAAGTATGAGGGGCCAGTTTGTTCAGTCCGACAGCATATTGGCTCTGCCATTCGGGTTGTTGTTGCGCCATTACTGGAAATATAACCAGAGCAGCCAAAAAATATAATAATGTATTTCTCATATATCTATTTATTCTATCATTACCTCATCAAAATAAATCCTTGCCTCTTGTCCGGGGCGTACATGGGTTGCAGGACACTCTCCGGCTCCTTTAGCAATAATCCGCACATAACGGCCAATTTCCTTATTCAAATCAAGTACCACATCCTCTTTGAAAGTCCCTTCACGGAAAATCTCTCCATCCGTGAACTGTTTACCGGATACTTTACGATAATCCCGATTATCATTTGAAACCCACACTTCAATATCTGCCGGTTTATGGGCTGCCATGCCATAATTCGTTATGCATCCCACTGATACAGAACGAAGCGACTCCTTCTTTTGCAAATCTATAGTAAAAGCGACAGAATCACTGCTTTCCCATGAATGCCATTCGAAATCCGACTGGCGCAAGCTGCCACGTATACCATTTACTAAAATCTTCCCAGCCTGTGTATTTCCTAAAACAGGTTTGGCGGTAGCCTTATTCCAAACCAAAGGCAATGTCAATGTTTTTCCCATCTGCCGACCTGCTCTATAAGTCGTACACTTTATAGTTTGTGTACCGGTCACCATCAACGGGCTCTTATATAGCAGAGACCGGTCTGTCGGCTCCTTACCATCCATTGTGTAACGGATTTCCACATCAGGACGTTCACATTCCAGTTTCACCTGTAGCTTTCCATTTACAGGGGTTACCGTATGTTGTATATTATACATGGAACAGGCAAACACAATCCCTTTAGCAGACAGATGCTCGTTGAATTTATCCATTGCCACCAAAAAACTTCTCCAATTTTTATGCCAAGGCTGTGTCCAAGCCACTTCGGCTAAAGCAGCCAGACGAGGGAACAGCTGATATTCCACATCTTCCGGTTTATTGCAAAACTCAGTCCACATAGAAGCCTGTACTCCCATCAGCAAGGAACGTACCTCCGGACTCCATTCTTTCTGTATCGGTTCATACCTATATACATCCTTCAATGTATTATTCCCAAAATAGGTCAAAGGTTCAAACCATTGCGGTCCCTGATAACGAATCAAATACATGATACGTGCAGGAGTCATGACAAACCTATGCCCTTGCTCCGCTGCCTTGACGGCAGCCTGACCGTAGCCTCTCCAACCATAAATAATTGCTCCGTCGGGAATCCGGGTATTGGTCAGTTCATCCCAGCCCATGGCTTCTTTCCCTTTGCTTTGTACATATTTACTCATTCTCGCCATAAAATAACCTTGCAACGCTTCTTCGTCCTCCAAGCCTTCCTGTCGCATACGTTCCTGACAAAGCGGACACTCCTTCCAATGCGTTTTCCGAGCCTCATCCCCACCCAAATGAATATACCTGGAGGGAAACAGCTCCACCACCTCGTCAATCACCCCTTGCAAGAAAGTGAACACACTATCGTTTCCTGCACAGAAGATCACATCCGCATGATTTCCTCCCAATCCTGGAAGGACACCGATAAATTTATCGACCACAGGACAAGCCAACAACGGATAAGAAGCCAACGCAGCATTACTATGAGCCGGCATTTCAATTTCAGGAATCACTTCAACCTGATGTCGGGCGGCATACGCCACTATCTCACGGATATCCTCCTGTGTGTAAAATCCTTTTTCTACAGTCGGTTCACCCTGCCGGGGATTACGACGCTCCGGAAAAGATTTTCCAGGACGATCTACACGCCGTGAACCGATTTCCGTAAGTAAAGGATATCTCTTTATTTCAATACGCCAACCATTATCATCCACCAAATGCAGATGCAGGGTATTGATTTTCAACATTCCCATACAATCGATAATACGAAGCAGATTCTCTTTCGGAATAAAAAAGCGGGCCACATCCACCATCAATCCACGATATCCGAAACGAGGTTCATCCTTGATTGTCATAGCCGGCACGCTCCAATCCGCAGTTTCCGCCACCGCTGTGCCCTCAATGGAAGCAGGCAATAACTGACGAATAGTCTGCAAGGCATAAAAGAAACCTTTTGTATCTGAAGCTTTAACTATTATCTGCCTGGGAGTTATTTCCAGATGATACGCCTCACTCTTTAATGCGTCATCGGTAAGGAAACTGATTTTCCCCTTCTTTTCTCCAACCTTCACACAAGGAGTAAATCCGGCCGCCTGGGTAAAAAGAGCAGAGAAACAGCGTGCAACCTCTGCCTGCTCCTCATTTTCTACCGTAAAGTCTGTTTTTCCGGAGAAAGTAAAATAACCTGTACCCGGAGTAATACTCTCCGGGCAGGGAACAATAGATATAGATTGGATTAGGTTGTCAGCAGGTAAGGCCATAGTCGCAAATAACGACCATAGCAAAATCAAACAGGTGTATTTCATGATATATGCTATTTTTCTTATTCTTTGTCTCTATCGGGTGAAAAGCGTACCGGATCATTATACTGCTCCTGCAATCTTGCCAATTCAGTCTTCAGCTCCGTCACAACCGGTTCATATTCTTTCTGACCATAAAGATTATGCATTTCCGTAGGGTCTGCCTGTAAATCATACAATTCCCACACATCAATATCATTATAAAAATGAATTAATTTATAACGCTCTGTACGTACACCATAATGACGTTTCACCATATGTTCTGCCGGATATTCATAAAAATGATAATACAATGATTTGCGCCAATCAGCAGGTTTTTCTCCTTTCAACAGTGGAAGCAACGAAACACCTTGGATATCTTCGGGAACAGGAGCACCTGCCAATTCCAGAAAGGTAGGTGCATAATCTATGTTTTGCACCAGTTCTGTAATATCACCTTTCCTGTCAAAACCTTTGGGCAACCGCATTATAAGCGGAGTATGCATGGATTCTTCGTACATAAAGCGTTTGTCAAACCAACCATGTTCTCCCATATAGAAGCCTTGGTCTGAAGTATAAACCACCAAGGTATTGTCCAGCATATTCTTTTCTTTCAGATAATCCAGTACACGACCTACATTATCATCCAACGATTTCACTGTTTTCATATAGTCACGCATATAGCGCTGGAACTTCCAATCGGCCAATTCTTTACCCTGAGGATTCTTTTTATAGAAGTCATCGATAATGGGACCATAAAACTTATCCCATGCCGCACGCTGCCCCTCATCCATACGTCCGATATAATTTTCATAAAGAGCCTTCAAACGGGTTTGTTTATCGGGGCGAAGCATCTTAAGGTCATAAATCATATCCATATCCTTCACGATGCTCATTTCCTGAGCCGCTGCCGCAGGACGTCCTTCATAATCATCAAAGAAATTATCGGGCAACGGAAAAGTTTTATCTTCATACAAAGACAAGTTACAAGTATCTGCCAGCCAGTTGCGATGAATAGCCTTGTGATGAATCAAAATACAAAAAGGTTTGTCTTTATCCCGTTTGTTCTCCATCCAGTCTATGGCATCATCAGTAATGATATTGGTTATATACCCATGTTTTTGAATGGTGTCATTGTCTTGCGTAATAAAATCCGGATTATAGTAATCACCTTGTCCGGGTACAATCTCCCAATAATTGAAACCTGTGGGCAGACTCTCTAAGTGCCATTTTCCGATAAGGGCGGTCTGGTATCCGGCCTGTTGCAGCAGCTTCGGAAAAGTCTGTTGCGAACCATCAAATATACAAGTGGTATTATCATAGAATTTATTAGCACAACTATGCTTGCCGGTAATCATGCAGGCACGGCTGGGACCACTTAATGAATTGGCCACAAAACTGTTAGTAAAACGCACTCCGTCATTAGCAATGCGGTCAAGGTTAGGCGTTTCCATATAACGCTTGTCATAGCAGCTCATCATCTGGGCAGTATGGTCATCGGTCATTATATACACGATGTTGTAAGGTTTCTGCTCCTCAGTTTTCTTTTGTGAAGCGCATGATGACAAAGATGCCACAGCAGTGATGCCGGTCAAAGAAAAAAGTAATCCTGATTGTAGGTTGTTCATATTCATAAATTTAAATAAGCAAAGAATTAACATCCGCAAAGATACAAGTTATGTTATTGTTTCTTGTCTGGAAATGACTATTTTATATCTGAGAATGTCCAGAAACAGGTTACAGACAAGAAAAAAACGGATGCAAAGCGCAGGTGCGCCCTGCATCCGGAAAAATCCAATAAAGACCTATTGAATAAAGCGTTCTATCATGTTTTCTTAATTAGTATAACCATAATTATTATCACTATAATCAAGAGCAGAATTGGTATCTATCTCATCTTTCGGAACCGGGAGCAATAAATTTTTCTTCAGGAAGTTTTCATCATTCAAATTTCCATCATTAAAAATACGTTCTCCCCAGTTCCCGTTCCCTTTAGGATTATTGGCCACTGATTCTTGAATAATTCCATGCCCATTGTTGACCTCGAAAGCTTTTTTCAAAAGCTCTGTGCCGCGTAAACGCATTTTCTGATACATTTCCGGTTCACCGGCACCTTCGAAAATACGTTCAAAATAAATTTTCTCACGCACTTGTTCCTTAGACAAGCCACTCTTCCAGTCAGCCGGCTGAGACGCGTTTCCTGATTGACGCGCTCTCTTCAGCACCTCATTGGCCAATGTTATCGCCTTGTCAGTCTGCCCCAATTCATTATATACATCCGCTGCCATCAGCAACATATCTGCATAACGATACAAAATTAAATTCTTATGACTGTTATTACCACTCTGCTCAGGATCCCACGGTTTCCTGAAATAGGGCCATGACTTTGTATTGGTAGATGGCTTTTTTGTCGCATTTTCCAACAAAGACAACAAGCCTTTCAAATACCCTTTTTCAGCGGGAGTCGCAGTAGTCGTATCGGCAATCATAGCATAAAGTTCTTCAGCTTTCGGACTAGCCGGATCAGCTAATTTCTCGTAAGGAATCCGTCCTACATACAACTTGGGTTTCTTCCATCCGGCAGGTTTTTCTTCTCCTTCAATGGTATATGTAAAATAAGGATAGGCATATACAGTATCGCGCGCCGAAGCTATAGGCTCCTCTTTAGGTTTCTCACCTTTTCCTACTCCGGCATAAGACTTCCAATAAGTCAGGAATGTGCTTTCAATACGTGGATCACCGGGATAAGTAGCCCAAAAATAATCATACAAAGCTTTTGAAGCACGTATGCGGTCCCAAGCCTGCCCATTACAAGAGCCATTAGGAGCGACCAGCCAGCTACCCCGGTTACGGGTGGTAGAACCTGCAAGTGCAAAATTCAATTGAAAAATAGATTCCGGAGAACCTTGTACGTAATCAACAAACAAATCACTGAATTTATCCGCCAGCCGGTATTTAGGCATTACCTCATCAAAACACGCTTTTGCCTTCTCCCAAGCCGTATTATCACCCTGACAGCCCAAAGTATGATAGAGTTTTCCTAGATACGCTTTCGCCGCCCACTTCGTTGCAAAACCGTCATCATCTTTTTCCGGTAAATTCTCATAAGCGAACTCCCAGTCAGTACGTACCAATTCAAAGACCTCATTTTTAGGAGAACGAGGAACAGCTACTCCGTCATGAGCAGAGGGAGTGGTCTTTAAAGGTACATCTCCATAGGTAACTGCCAAATTATAATAAGCCAATGCACGCAAAAAACGAGCAGCCGCTTCCATTGGCAACTTATCAGCCGATTCTAACGGACTATCGGCAATATTGGCAATGAATGCATTTGTTTCACCAATCACTTTATACATCCCTCTCCACGCCATTGTGTTTATGGTTTCATCAATTCCTCCGTCCATAGAAACCAATAAATCTGTAGAACTGCCATTCGTTTGTGACCATCCAAAACCACAATATCCAAATGTAACTTCCTGCCATGCCTAGCCATAAGCATTATCAGCCGACATATATCCGTAACATCCCATCAAAGCCTGTCTGGCATTTTCCACAGTACTAAACTGAGTTTTTGTATTTATCGTATATTGCGGGTCTTCATCCAGCCACGATTCGCAGGATGCCAATGACAAAGCACCTGCTAATAAAAATATATATTTTAGTTTTTTCATTTTACAAAAAAAATTATCGGTTAAACTATTTAAAAGGCCACATTTAATCCAAAGACATAAGAACGTTGGCTTGGAAATGCATTCATATCAATGCCCGGGCGTAATCCATCAAAAGCAAACGAATTGATTTCCGGATCGTATCCACTGTAATTAGTGATGACAAATGCATTTTTAACCGAAGCAAATACACCTATATTCTGAAAGCCGATTTTCTTCATCCAAGATTTTGGCAATGTATAATTCAAAGTGATATCCGAACAACGCAAGTAACTTCCATCCTCAATATAACGGTCATAAACCACGTTCTTTACATTCGCCGTAGCCGACGGATAAAGATTTGAATGATTCTCTTCCGTCCAGATATTCCGGAATGCTTCTTGTGTCAAATTACCAGCTTGCCGAGAGGGCGTATAATAACGGATATTCGTATTCAATATCTGATTACCATGCACACCATTAAAAGAAGCCGAAACAGACAGGTCTTTCCAGGCAATACGAGTTTGGAAACCATAAGTAAAGTCCGGATTCGGATTGCCTAAAATGGTTTTATCCTTTTCATCCACAACACCATCCTCATTCATATCCACCGCTTTTATATTACCGGCTCCCAAGTCATTGGCCACAGAACTGGAATAATATTTGGTTGATCCGTCGGCAGCCGTATAAGCAACTTTTCCATCTACAATATCTTCCGGCTGAATAATACCTTGAGTCTTATATCCGAAGAACAATCCCGGTGCCTCACCTGCAATGAAAAGATTAGCAATACCAAAATGATCTCCTATAGAAGTTCCCTGATATCCACGCACATTCTTCAAGGTTCCAAAATCTGTCGGTGCAAAACCCAGGTCACCAATTTTTGATTTATTGAAACCAATGTTTCCGCCCAAACTCCAACTCCAACCGTTAAAGTTACGGAGAATATCTCCATTCAAACTAATTTCAACACCTTTGTTTTTCAACGAACCTTGATTCAACATCACACTTGCAAAACCACTGGAAGCAGGCAATGAACGCGAAATAAGCAAATCATTGGTTTTTTTCTGATATACATCTACTGATCCTGACAGACGGCTGTTGAAAAAAGCAAAATCAAAACCCACATTCCAAGAAGATGTACGTTCCCACTTCAATCCGTCATTCTGCAAATTGCTTACCGCCATTGCCAAAATCTGATCCCCTGTGGCTTTTGCATAATCTATTATTTGTGAATAATCAGAGAAAGTAGCATAAGGATTAATGCCCTGATTGCCTGTAACACCAAAACCTAAACGTATTTTCATTTGATTCAACCAGTTAACATTCTTCATAAACTCTTCCTGCTCCATACGCCAGGCCAAAGAGAAGGAAGGGAAGTAAGACCATCGATTACCCTTTTTGAATTTACTTGATCCGTCCGCACGTACAGATGCAGTAAGCAAATATTTATCATAAGCAGAAAGATTGATACGACCTAGATAAGACAGTAACTGATAATCCTTTTGGGTAGGTTGTTCATGAGTCTTCACAGAAGCAAGGTGTAACCCTTTTGTACGTAAGTCAAAATTAGAGAAACGAGTACCCTTCACATTCTTATTCAAGAATGTATGTCCGTCATAAGTTATACCAGCAGTCGCTCCCAGATGAATACCTTTCGCCAAGTCAATATTTAAATTCAATAAGTTCTCTATATTATAATTGGTCTTGTTCAAATTAGCCATGGCTAGCACACCTTGATCATTAGCACCGATAGTGAGCTGCATGCCATACCAACGAGCACGTTCGTTTATATTCACATTTCCTCCGGCACGAAGATTATACGAAAGGTATTTGCAAATATTCCATTTCAAATCCAGACTACCGCCAAAGCTTTTATCATCCGTTATATCATCATAGTCATCCCGCCAGCTATAAACAGTAGTTTTTGCGTCCATGTCCGTTTGTAATGTCGGGTCGTCTGCCGGAATTTCATAAGGAGCTGTATCCAATACTGTACGTGCCAATGAACCGGCAATACCACCTGTCGTATTACCCCCGGTCATCATATCATTTTGTTTGATAGATCCATTCAAAGCAAGCGCCATAGTAACGGACTTTGAAAGGTTAGCCGTAAGGTTTGCACGCAAATCACCTTGTTTAATACCTGTATTGCTCACAATACCTTTTATATCCTTAAAACCACCCGAAACATAATAAGTCATTGCATCCGATCCTCCGCTGACCGATGCAGAATAGACTTGAGAGAAAGCAGATGAATAGGCTTCTTTCTGCCAGTTCTTATAACTCAAGACACGATAGTATTCAGGGTTGGTAGGATCTTTTTTATATTTATCCAAGTTTTCACCATACACATAATGCATCTCGCCATTTGCTTGCGGATAGTACTTTTCCTCGCCGGCATTAGCCTTCATATTGGCATAAGCAGCATACTGTTCCAGATTCAACATATTATGCAGGTTACGGGCATCCGCAATGGTAAAGTTTGCAGTCACGTTTACTTTAGCCTTACCTGCTTTCCCTTTTTTAGTCGTAATGATAATAACACCATTCGCACCGCGGGAACCATAAATTGCCGTAGCCGAGGCATCTTTTAATACAGTGATATCTTCAATATCCGCAGGATTCAAAGCACTTAAAGGATCCTGCGCAATCTGGAAATCACCGCCACCCATAGCCGACTCTGCAAATTCCCCGGTGGAAGATTGCGGGACATTATCAATAACATACAGAGGCTGGTTATCTCCACGCAATGAGTTAGCGCCACGAATTGTCACAGAACTGGCAGCTCCCCGAGCAGCCATAGATGAAGTTACATTCAGCCCCGCCACCTTACCTTGCAACAGATTATTAAAAGAAGCTGTTTTAGAAGCATCGTTAGCATCCGGACGCAAGCTGGCGGTAGCACCGGTCAAATCACTCTTTCTTGCCGTACCATAAGCCACTACCACCACTTCATCCAATGTCTGGGTATCATCTTTCAACTGAACATTCAATACTTTTTTTCCACCGACCGGCACTTGCTGGGTCACATAGCCAATAAAAGAAAACACTAATGTAGATTTGGAGTCAGGAACATCAATAGAATAATTGCCATCAAAATCTGTAATGGTTCCCGTGGCTGTACCTTTCACTTGTACATTCACACCGGGCATCCCCTCGTTCGTACTGTCAGTAACTTTACCTGTTACTTTTATCTGCTGGGCAAACATATCTGGAATTGCTGCCACACAGAAGACACACACTAGAAAAACGTTAAAGAGGTTCTTCTTCATAGAATTAAATTTAAATTAGTAATTTATGATAGTTAACATTATTTTAATCTGTGGCAAATGTAGAGGAAAACAGAAGTATAAGGGGTACAATAATCACTATTTTTAAGTCCAAAATTAGCTAAAAAGGTCCATTTCACCGAGAAATAGTCAATTTTAGAGGAGTAATAAACAAAGTCGGAAACCCGGCCATTGTTTTTTTAAGGACAATGACAACCAACCCAAATATAAAAACAAGTATCTTTGTATCTCCAAATATGTTTTTATCCATTAATCAATATATTATGAAACTAAAACTTTCTATTTTAACGATCCTGCTGTTCTTCTTATCAGCATCTTTTCCCTTGGCCGCCCAAAAGGCTCCCCAACCGTTTGATATTGACACCCCTTCGCTCCGCGTCTTCCTTCCGGCTCCCGAACTGGCGACAGGCCGTGCCATAGTAGCCTGTCCGGGTGGCGGATATGGCGGACTGGCTGTCAACCACGAAGGCTATGACTGGGCACCTTACTTCAACAAACAAGGCATCGCACTGATTGTACTGAAATATCGGATGCCTCATGGTGACCGCACTCTCCCCATCTCGGACGCCGAAGCTGCCATGAAAATGGCGCGCGACAGTGCCGATGTATGGAATCTGAATCCATATGATATAGGTATAATGGGCTCCTCTGCCGGAGGGCATCTAGCTTCAACCATCGCCACACATGCCCGCCCCGAACTCCGCCCTAACTTTCAAATCCTGTTCTATCCTGTCATCACCATGGATAAATCCTATACTCACATAGGATCTCACGATAATCTTTTAGGTAAGGACGCTTCCGCCGAACTGGAAACCGAATTTTCCAATGAAAAACAAGTAACCAAAGAAACTCCCCGCGCCTTTATCGCCTACAGTGACGATGACAAGACAGTTCCTCCTGCCAATGGGGTAAATTATTACCTGGGGCTGCACAAGAATCATGTACCAGCCGTACTCCATATTTATGCCAGTGGCGGACATGGCTGGGGTATCCGCGAAAACTTCATTTACAAGAATGAGATGTTAAACGATTTATCCGCCTGGTTGCGCAGTTTCAAAGCTCCCCGTAAAGATGCTGTCCGGGTAGCCTGTGTAGGCAACAGCATTACTTACGGAGCAAGAATCAAAAACCGGAGCCACGACAGCTATCCCTCCGTTCTAGGCCGTTTGCTAGGAGATAAATACTGGGTGAAAAACTTTGGAGTCAGCGCACGTACCATGCTGAATAAAGGTGATCGCCCTTATATGAAAGAACAAGCTTATCAACAAGCATTGGCGTTCAACCCCAATATCGTTGTTATCAAACTGGGAACCAATGACAGCAAGTCATTCAACTGGGTACATAAAGCAGATTTCATAAAAGATACACAAACCATGATTGACGCCTTTAAAGCCCTTCCCTCACAACCTGAAATCTATCTATGCTATCCTTCAAAGGCATATCTTACCGGAGAAAGCATTAATGATGATATCATCTCAAAAGAGATTATACCTATGATTAAGAAGGTTGCCAAGAAAAACAAACTGCCTGTCATTGACCTTCACAGCGCAATGGATGGAATGCCGGAATTATTCCCCGACCATATCCATCCCAATGAAGAAGGAGCGAAAGTGATGGCAAAAGCTGTTTACGATGCTATAGCAAAATAAAAGGAAACGAAGGAGCAGACAGGAATTAATCAGCCAAAAAAAGACTTTTTATCGGTTGTACGCATTATTCATACGTCATTTTGTTGTGTTATTCAAGACAATCAACTATTTTTGTTCCCAAACCTTGAGTAAGCAATGAAAACATCTGCCCACAACATACGAATCCTGTCTTTGCTCCTTCTATTCACTCTACTGCATTCTATATCAGAAGCCAAACAGTACTTTTTCCAACAAATCCCCTCTCAAAACGGACTTTCCTCCATGGTACGCTGTATGGAAGTCAGTCAGGAAAAAGGATATGTCTGGATAGGGACACGCTCAGGAATCGGACGATTCGACGGTTACGAACAGCGAAGATATCTGCGCGGTAATGTCACACATATTTTGGAAGATGAAGAACATACCATTTGGGCCATCACAGAAAAGGGAGTATTCCGCTACAATGAAAAAGAAGACAAGTTTACCCTTGTGCGGGATAAAGACAACAATCCGGTAATAGCCAGTTCTCTTTGCCTATGGGAGGACGGAGTAATCTTCGGGGGAAGAGGCAGTCTATACAAATACAACTATGAAGACCATATTATCAACCTGTTCCATACGTTGAAGCCGAACGGCAAGTATCATATTTCCAATCTTTACCAATGGGATTCCCGCACTCTCCTGGCCACCAACCGATGGGCAAAAGCTCTGTTTATTGATATCGCTACGGGCAACACCCGTCCTGTTCCCTTCAACAGTGAACAGATTATCTCACTGTTGATTGATAAAAAAGGGAATGTATGGGTAGCTCATTACAATCAGGGAGTAAGCTGTTATGACCGCAATGGAAAACAATTACAGACCTATCATACACAAAACTCTCCCCTCAAAACCAATGTAGTGCTATCATTAGAAGAGCATAACGGACAAATATGGATGGGTACAGACGGAGGAGGAATCCATATTCTCAATCCGCAGACCGGCAAGATATCGACATTGAGGTACATTCCGGGAGATCGTTACTCCTTGCCTGCCAACTCTATTCTTTGTCTATATAACGACAAAAGCGACAATATGTGGGCAGGAAGTGTACGTAACGGATTAATCAATATTAAAGAGGTAGGAATGAAAACCTATCAAGACGTACTGCCGGGACAGAATTACGGACTGAGTGAGAAAACAATCCTATCCATTTATCAGGACCATGACAATCAAATATGGATCGGAACAGACGGAGGGGGCATCAACCTCTTCGACCCGGCCACCGGAAAGTTTCATCACATACTTTCTACCTGGGAAGAAAAGGTGGCTTCCATCACCGGCATGGACAAAGACCATCTGCTGGTTTCGCTATTCAGCCAAGGCCTGTTTATCTTTCATAAAGAAACCCACCGATATCAGCCGCTTGTCATTATCAACGACAGCATTAATGATATTTTATGCCATCGGGGAAAAACAGTCAATGTATATCAAAATACTCCTGAAACCATTTTGATGTTATCCGAAACACCTTATAAATACCATATTGGTAAAAAGCAATTCATTCCCATCACCAAGGGAAAAGGCATCACTGATATTGTCGGTACATTGTTACCCATAAACAGCACAGGAGAGGATTGCTATCTGCACGATTTGGAACATATCTATCAAATCAACTCCAGCCTCAACGAACTGGAACTTATATTTACCTGTCAAACAGACACCGTGTTCAATTCTGTTTCACAAGACGAGAACGGATTGCTATGGATAGGCAGTAACCATGGTTTAAGTTATTATAATCCGGGTACAAAGCAATATACCCCTGTCTCCAATACCCTGATTAATGAAATAAGCTCGCTCATTTGTGACCGGCAAGGACGTGTATGGATAGGAACGGAAGAAAAGTTATTCGCATATCTGATTAAAGAAAAGAAGTTCATCTTATTCGGTGAACCGGACGGAGTGGTACAAAACGAATATCTGGAGAAACCCCGGTTGCTCTCTTCATCCGGAGATGTCTATATGGGAGGTGTAAACGGCTTGCTACATATCAACCGGCACTTACCTGACGACCCCGCACTTCTCCCCACTCTCCAACTGGCCGACATCCTAGTGGGCGGAGAACGTGTCTACGACCGGATATCAAACGACCACCAACTCAGTGTCAATGAAAAAAGTAAACCGATCATCATCAAAATCATCACCCGTGATAAGGATATTTTCCGCAAACCCATGTATAGATACACCATTACAGGACTGAACGGACAAAACATCTATTCTTATTTACCGGAAATAAACTTAAGCAGTCTGCCAACAGGCAGTTATCACATAAAAGCCGCCTGTAGTACCCGCAACGGTGACTGGACAGCAGACTATGATATTCTTACCCTGACAGTACTGCCTCCCTGGTATAAATCCGGCTGGTTCATCCTAAGTTGCACCCTTTTTATCTTCATCAGTGTCATCCTCACTTTCATCCTGATATTGCGCAACAAAGAAACCAAGCTAAAGTGGGCAATGAAAGAACATGAACAGCAGGTATACGAAGAAAAAGTACGCTTTCTCATCAACATCAGCCATGAGCTTCGGACTCCACTGACCTTGATACATGCACCCTTGAAACAACTAATGGACAAACTTACCGCCGACAACGAAAATTATCCGTTGATCCAAAGCATCTGTAAACAATCTGAACGGATGAAGAACATTCTGAATACTGTTCTGAATGTTCGCAAAATGGAAGTAGGACAAAGCACACTCCATATCCAGAGCATACAATTGGATGAATGGGCGGAGCAACTGATTTCCGATTTTAAACCGGAAGCCTCCGTCAGAGGCATCACACTCGTCTATCAACCTGAGCCGGAGATTCAAACCTTGTGCTTCGACAAAGAAAAATGTACCACTATCCTGACCAACCTATTAATTAACGCATTGAAATATACTCCCGATGAGAGTACAATCAGCATTTCAACCCGTTTGTCGGAAGACAGGACAAGAGTACGCATATCCATTTCCGACCAAGGTCCGGGACTGAAAGATGTGGATACCAACAATCTCTTTGTCCGCTTTTACCAAGGCAACAACAGTCGTCCCGGCACAGGAATCGGATTGTCCTATTCTAAAATACTGGTCGAACAACACGGAGGCAACATTGGAGCCTACGACAACAAGAATTTCGGAAGTCCGGGAGCCACTTTCTGGTTCGAACTTCCATTAAATACCGAACCGGGAAATATCACGCTGCACCCACAAGAATATCTGAATACACTTTTGGCACCCACGCAAGAAACAGAAAGCATTCCCGAACAACAGGAAGAAAATAAAACAGCCCAAAGCCATACCTTATTAATAGTAGATGACAACAAAGACCTGACCGATTATCTGGCAACAGCCCTGAAAGACCGGTTTAAGACAATATGGGTAGCAGCCGATGGAGAGGAAGCATTGCGTCTTTGCCGGGAAAAACGTCCTCATATAGTTGTAAGCGATATCCAAATGCCCCATATGAACGGCTATGAGCTATGTAAACAAATAAAAGAAGATTTGGAAATAAGCCATATCCCGGTTATCCTGCTCACTGCACGTAATGACGAAGAAAGCCAACTATATGGTTATAAAAACGGAGCAGACGCCTACATCACAAAACCTTTTGAAGTAAGTATGCTGTATGCAATTGTCTGTAGCCAACTGCATAACCGGGAACGGATGCGTACCCGCTATACAGACATCGGTCCTCTGCCGCCACCCGAAGAAGGAACCTTCAGTTCAGCCGATGAAGAATTTTTAAATCGCCTGAATCAGATAATCACAGAACATCTGGATAACGAACAGTTGGGTATTCCATTCATTTGCAACAAAATAGGAATCAGCAGAGCTTCTTTATACAATAAGCTGAAAGCATTGACAGATATGGGAGCCAACGACTATATAACCAAAATACGTATGGAGAGAGCTATCTGGCTTATTCTCCATACAGAACTCAGTGTCAATGACATAGCAGATAAGACAGGATTCTCGACCGCCAGATATTTCAGCACTGTATTCAAACAGCATACAGGTTGCTCCCCTACCCAATACAGAGAGAAACCGCCTGTCAACACTCAATAACCCTATAAAACCCTGTTTTCATTCCATGTTATGTTAATTTCCGACCATTTATAATAATAAATGATATATAATATGGAATAAAAGCAGAGATATAGTGCATTATCCAAATGAAAGAGTTTACTTTGTCCAACAAACAATTAGAGATTTATTCTAGTTTTATTCTCATCATGTATCTTCTCAGTTATCCACATTGAGTATATTCATTCCTGATTTAGAGCTTCTTGAAATTTCGTTGTTAGATTATTAATTTTTTATATTGACAGTTATGAATATGTATGTTGGAAACCTTAGCTACAACGTTAGGGAATCAG
>ERZ860322.565-NODE-565-length-26797-cov-9.456286_pt1 | contig 26797 bp, 27 predicted proteins | sample MGYA00509979_ERZ860322 | MGnify/ENA primary metagenome ERZ860322 (study PRJEB30046, sample SAMN00715217) | human gut metagenome | study: EMG produced TPA metagenomics assembly of the A metagenome-wide association study of gut microbiota in type 2...
CGTGAGACAGTTCGGTCCCTATCTGTTGCGGGCGTAGGAGATTTGAAGGGAGCTGACCTTAGTACGAGAGGACCGGGTTGGACGTACCTCTGGTGTACCAGTTGTTCTGCCAAGGGCATGGCTGGGTAGCTACGTACGGACGAGATAAACGCTGAAGGCATCTAAGCGTGAAACTCTCCCTGAGATAAGATCTCCACTGAGGCTCGACGTAGACTATGTCGTTGATAGGTCAGAGGTGGAAGTGCAGCAATGCATGCAGCTGACTGATACTAATAAGCCGAAAGCTTGACCAAAGCGCAGGCTCAGTGAGCTGGATTATGATTGCAGGAAATAAGGAACAATGTTCAGTTTTCAGGGTGTATCGAGACTGTAAGAACTGCACCTTTAGCTCAGTTGGTAGAGCAACTGACTCTTAATCAGTGGGTCCCCGGTTCGAGTCCGTGAAGGTGCACCATGGCCCGTTGGTCAAGTGGTTAAGACAGAGGCCTCTCACGCCTTTAACATCGGTTCGAATCCGGTACGGGTCACCAGCAGTTCTTAAAAAGCAGTTGACAGGGAGTACGGAATGTGCTAGGATAAAGCGGTTAGAAGCTGGAAGGCTTTTGACAATAAACGATGGTGAAGAGCCATCCATATGAGTTGGTATTGATTGCTGTGAGGGTCCACCTGTTCCCATCCCGAACACAGAAGTTAAGCTCACAAGCGCCGACAATACTTGGCGGGTGACTGCCCGGGAAGATAGGTAATGCCAACATTAAAAAAGCTCCATCCGATTGGATGGAGCTTTTTCGTGCTCTTTTTTTGTTGAAACTCCCCCTACGTTCGGATGGGGAGTTTTTGTTATGCTCCGGAAAGGAACTGCACAAACCCGGCCGTTGTTGCATATCCTGACCAGAGGTGATATTTTGGCTATCGTGAGAACCGATGTACCAATGACCTCCGCGCTTTGCGAGGAAACCATATTGAAGCTGGTGGATACATATCCATTCCTGCGGACGGAGGTGCTGACCACCACGGCGTTTGGTCGGCCGGTGCGAACCCTAACCGCCGGGGAGGGTGACCGGAAGGTGATCTATTCCGCTGCTCACCACGCCAACGAATGGATCACCACGCCGCTGATTCTGAAATTCATAGAGGAGCTTGCGGAGGCGGTTCAGAATCAGGGGCGACTTTACGGTGTGGAAGCCCGGAACATTGTCCGGGCGGCGACCATTTATACCGTGCCGATGGTTGACCCGGACGGCGTGGATCTGGTCACGGAAGCGATCGAAACCGGGACATTGCAGTACGCGGCGGCGCAGCGGCTGTCGGATAACTACCCGCAGATCCCGTTTCCGGAGGGGTGGAAGGCAAATCTATTAGGTGTGGACCTGAACTTGCAGTATCCGGCGGGATGGCTGCGGGCGCGGGAGATCAAGTTCTCTCAGGGCTATACCAGACCGGGGCCACGGGATTATGTGGGCCGAGCACCGCTGAATCAGCGGGAGTCCATTGCCTTGGCAGATTTCACACAGGAGATCGACCCGGCGCTGGTCCTGGCGTATCACACGCAGGGAAAGGTGATTTACTGGCAGTTTCAGGATTACGAGGTTCCCGGCGCCCGGGAATTGGGGGAGGAATTTGCGCGGCTCAGCGGTTATGAGCTGGCAGATACGCCCTATGAATCCAGTTTTGCAGGGTATAAGGACTGGTTCATCCAGAAATTCTGCAGGCCGGGATATACCATTGAGGCTGGTTCCGGACGGAATCCGCTGCCCATTGAGCAATTCCCGGAAATCTACCGGGACAATCTGGGAATTCTGGTGACGGCAGCGTTGGGTTTACCCCGGTAGGGCTGGTTTTGCTCCCGCATTCTTACACGCTTACGTCCATGCGGGACGTAAGAATCATGCTTTCCACGGTAAGCGGATGGGTGAACCCCCAGCCGATGGGCGCAGAGCATCTGATAAGTCAGTCCAAGTTCGCTGGAAAATCGACGGGATTCTTCCGTGCCGTATTGTGGGTCACCCAGAATCGGGAAGCCCATGTAGGCACAGTGTACCCGCAGCTGGTGGGTGCGGCCTGTCACCGGGCACAGCGCAAGCTTGCAGATTTGTCCGTCCCGGTGAAGCACCTCAAATTCCGTCACGGAGGGCTTGCCCTCGGGGCTGACCTGCCGCAGAAGGCTGGGAAGGGGCAGGCGGGCAATGGGGGCATCGATTATGCCGGTATCCGTGTCGGGGCCGCCGAAGGTGAGAGCGTGGTAGGTTTTCTTCACCGCCGCGTCCTGGAGAAGGGCGTGAAGATGGGCGTTCTTTGCCAGCAGGACGATGCCAAAGGTGTCCCTGTCCAGCCGGGTCACGGGATGAAAGGCGGATTTCTCACCGCTTCTGCGGTAGTAACCGGCCACGAGATTGGCAAGGGTTCCCTGATTCGTCGCCCGGGAGGGATGAATCAGCATACCGGCGGGCTTATCCACCACCAGTATGCCCTCGTCCTCGTAAAGAACCGTCAGTTCGCCATCCTCGGCGGGGTATTCCGGCTCCGGCTCGTCTAAGCGGACGGTGATCACGTCCCCCGGCTGAACGGGGTAATTTGTATGTTGGGGAAGTCCGTTGACGCGGATACCGTCGCCCCATTTCAGGTGATTCATCAGGCCGGAGGACATGTTCAGTTCCCGGCGCAGAAAGGAAGAAAGCCGTCCGCTCCGGGCGGCGGTATGGGTCAGTTCCATGAGACGGCCTCCTTAAGAATTTTGGCAGGAAAGTGTTAACGGTTTGTCCATATCTCCCCATGTTCCCCGTGATATAATTGGGAAAAAGGAGGGATTTCATGAGAAGACTGGCCGGATGGACGCTGCTTTTCGTATTCGTTCTGAGTCTTTTCGGGTGCGGAAAAACCGGGGGCGATATGCGCGTCAGGGGGATCGACTCCGAAATTTATACCGATGAAGACTACCTGGCCGCCGTGCAGGCGGTGATCGCCGGCTTCCGGGATTTTCAGGGATGCACGCTGACGGAAATCTCCTATGCCGGAGACGAAACCGTCCAAAAGGAACAGGAGTACATCCTGAGCTTCGGGGACTACGACGAGGGAATTGTCCTGCTGTCCTCCTTCACCGTAGATGAACACGGCGGCGACGGCTCGTTGGAGCCGAACCACACTTACACCCGCTGGAGCTGGTATCTTGCCAGAAAGAACGGCGGGAAATGGAAAATCGTAACCAGCGGTTATGGCTAAACACAATCGTAAAAAGCCCGCTTCGTTCAGAAGCGGGCTTTCGTGGCTTTTATACTCAGTTCAGAGCAGCCTTGGCCTTATCCACAACGGCGGCAAACGCGGCGTTGTCCTGAATTGCCATCTCGGACAGGCTCTTGCGGTTCATCTCGATACCGGCCTTCTTCACGCCGTTCATGAAGGTGGAGTAGTTCATGCCGTAGGGAGCGACAGCAGCGCTGATACGGGTGATCCACAGGCGGCGGTAGTCACGCTTCTTCTGCTTGCGGCCAGCAAAAGCGTAGTTGCCGGACTTCATGACCTGCTGCTTGGCCATCTTGAAGTGCTTGGACTTGGAACCCCAGTAGCCCTTTGCCAGCTTCAGGGTAGCGTTTCTTCTCTTGCGCGTCATCATCGCGCCTTTCACTCTAGCCATTTCTCAGTATCCTCCTTCTGCCTTACTTGTAGGGAATCATTTTCTTGATTGCGTCCACATTGGTCATATCGGCATAAGCGGTCGCACGCAGATGGCGGGTACGCTTGGTAGTCTTCTTGGTCAGAATGTGGCTCTTGTAGGCGCGGGCTCTCTTCACCTTACCGGTCTTGGTCAGGTTGAATCTCTTCTTCGCACCGCTGTGGGTTTTCAGCTTGGGCATAGGTAGGTTCTCCTTCCGTAATCTAGTATATCGTGGTTGCGTTATTTGCTGTTCTTGGGGGTCAGGAACATCGCCATAAAGCGGCCTTCCAGCTTGGGGTTTTTCTCCATGCCGGCAATTTCAGAGCAGCTCGCGGCGAAGTCCATCAGCAGCTTCTCGCCCAGGTTGGTGTGCGCCATCTCGCGGCCGCGGAAGCGGACGCTGACCTTGACGCGGTTGCCGTCGTTCAGGAATTTCTGAGCGGCCTTGACCTTGGTGTTGAAGTCATTGGTGTCGATGCTGGGACTCATGCGGATTTCCTTGATCTCCACGACCCGCTGGTTCTTCTTGGCTTCCTTCTCCCGCTTCTTCTGATCGAAGCAGAATTTGGAATAGTCCATGATCTTGCAGACGGGAGGGGTTGCGTTGGGAGAGATCTTCACTAAGTCCATGCCCTGTTCTTCTGCCATGGCATTGGCCTGAGCGGAGGACATAATCCCCAGCTGTGCGCCGTCGGCGCCGATGAGCCGGATCTCCTTGTCCCGGATTTCCTCGTTGAGCTGATGATCTAATTTTGCGATGGTAAGCACCTCCATTAACAACAAAAAAGCGGATGCCAAAGCACCCGCACCAACCCCACCTGCCCCTCGCGGGAAAAGTGGAATATGAACCGTTTCGCGTCTGCTGACGGTGAGGCGGATGTTCAGCCTTCTTTATCACTCGGATATTTTAGCACGGTTCATAGCGGTTGTCAAGAGAAATTTTCCTCCCTGAAAAGACAGACTGCTTCTATAAAATAATCTAAAGAACACTATTGACAATCAAATGACCATGTGATACAATCAAAGAACAGAAGAAAGGAGGAAACATCATGCAGTGGACAATTCCCGGCACGACCCTTTTAGGGCAGCGGGAGGACGCGGATCGGGTGGACAGCGTGTTTGAGGCGCTTTTTCTGGCGGGGGGACTGACCCTCAGCCAGGTGTCCGGCATCGCCGGACTGGAACCCTACACCGTTCAGAACTGGGTCAAGCGGGGCTTTCTTCAGCCGCCCCGGGGAAAGCGCTACGATATGGAGCAGGTCTGCCGCATCCTGAACATCAATTTGCTCAAGGGTGCACTGACGCTGGAGCAGAGCTGCCAGCTGATCTCCTACATCAACGGCGACCTGACCGACGAAAGCGACGATCTGATCGACGACACCCTTCTGTATTTCTACTTCGTCCGTCTGGCAGCCCGGGCGCAGGACTTGGGGAACAAGGATGTCTGGGACGTTGCCCTGAAAGAGGTGACGGCGGGCTACCGTGAGCCGATTCCCGGCGCCGGAGAGAAGCTGGAAAAAGTGTTAAAGGTAATGCTCACCGCATGGCTGGCCGGCCGGCTGAAAGCCCAGGCGGAGCAGATGCTGGGAGAATTAACAATTAAAAAAGGAGAATAAAGCAATGGATGAAAACGGAACCTACAGCTGGCCGGGCGGCCAGAATACAAGGCCAAAGAAAAAGCCGGACTTTAAGCGAGCCGGACGCACCGTGATTGCCGTTATAGCGGCGCTGCTGGTGCTGGCCGTCGCGCTGACTTGCTTCTACACCGTGGATGACAAGCAGCAGGCGGTGGTCACGACTTTCGGCAAGGTCACGAACGTCACCGAGGCGGGCGTCCACTTCAAGCTCCCTCTGGGTATCCAGAAGGTGGAGAAGGTGGACGTGAATGTCTATCAGAAGATCGAGCTGGGCTATTCCAGCAGCGGAAACAGCTACGAGGTCAACGACAGCGAAAGCACCATGATCACCGGCGACTACAACATCGTCAACGTGGACTTTTTCGTGGAGTACAAAATTTCTGACCCGGTGCAGTACCTGTATTCCTCCAATGAGCCGGAACTGATCCTGCGCAACCTGATCCAGAGCCAGATCCGCAACGTGGTGGGTTCCTCCAGCGTGGACGCCGTTCTTACCGACGGCAAGGAGAGCATCCAGATGCAGGTCAAGGAGCTGGTCACGGAGATCCTGAAGGAATATGACATCGGCCTGACGCTGGTGGACGTAAAGATTCAGGACGCCGAGCCGCCCACCCAGGAGGTCATAGAAGCCTTCAAGGCCGTGGAGACCGCCAAGCAGCAGGCGGAGACGGTCATCAACGATGCCAAAGCCTACCAGAACGCCCAGCTGCCGCAGGCGCAGGCTCAGGCCGACCAACTGATCCAGAACGCGGAATACCTGAAACAGAAGCGCATCAACGAAGCCATTGAGAAGGTGGCCCTGTTTGAGGCTATGTATTCCGAGTATGCCCAGAACCCCGCCATTACCCGCACGAGAATGTATTACGAGGCCATTTCTCAAGTGCTGCCCGGTGTGAAGCTCTACATCAACACCGGCGGTCAGGGCGGCGATGTCCAGATGCTCCTGCCGCTGGAATCTCTGGCGGGAACCGAAGGAGGTAACGCAAAATGAAGAAAAAGGGAATTTTGATCGTGCTGCTGGTGCTGGCGTTGATACTGGCTGCCGGCTCCATGTTTACCGTGGACGAGGACGAGTATGCCTGCACGGTACGGTTTTCCAAGATCATCGACACCACCAGCGAAGCGGGACTGCACTTCAAGCTGCCCTTTGTGGACAGCGTAAAGTATTTCACCGACGCCACCCAGCTTTATGACATTCCGCCCTCCGAGGTGCTGACCTCCGACAAGCAGAATATGACCGTGGACTGCTACATTCTGTGGAGAATTTCCGACCCCAAGCTGTTCTACCAGACTCTCGGCTCCACGGCCAAGGCGGAGGAACGGCTGGACGCCATCACCTACAGCGCCCTGAAAACCGACATGGGCACGCTGGCGCAGGCGGACATCATCAACATGAACGACGGCGCCGAGCGCAACACCATTTATGACGACATCACCGTCAAGGTGGACGCCGCGGCCAAATCCTACGGCATCCACGTGGAGGACGTAAAGATCAAGCGCTTCGACCTGCCGGAAAGCAACCTGAACGCGGTCTACGGCCGGATGATCTCCGAGCGGAACCAGATGGCGGAGAAGTACACCGCCGATGGCAACTATGACGCCTCCATCATCCGCAACGACGTGGACAAGCAGGTGAACATCATCGTCTCCGACGCCGAGGCTGCTGCCGCCAAGCTGGAGGCCGAGGGCGAGCAGGAGTACATGCGCCTGCTGGCGGAGGCTTACGACACCCAGGACAAGAAGGACTTCTACGAGTTCTCTCTGGCGCTGGACGCGCTGAAAGCCAGCCTGAACGGCGACGAAAAGACCGTCATTCTGGACGCCAACTCCGAGCTTGCCAAAATCCTTATGGGCGGAAAATAGAGATCAGCTGAAAAAGCCCGCACATCGGTCGCTTGACCGGTGTGCGGGCTTCGTGCTTATTGCGTTATTTCCAAAGGCCATCGGGGTACTTGCCCTCGTCGGTCATCCGGCGCAGGGCGGCTACCACCGCAGGCTTGTCGGCGGCGTAGGTCACGCCGTACCATTTGTCGGGGGAAGTCAGCACCGTGACCGTGGCTTTCTTCTCCCCAATCAGCTGGGACACTGCCAGAGGCAGGAAAAATTCACCCTTGATGGGGTTCTCCACCAGCGCCTTGTCCAGAAAAGCCGGGAAGCGGGCTTCCAGCTCCTTCAGGAAGCCGGGGGTGTAGCCCCACAGGTTCATGGACACGGTGGTGTCGGCGGGGACGTCCACCCAGTGCTCGCCGTCCTCGGTGAAGTGGATGCCGCCGGGGTACTTTTCCACACGGGTACGTTCGTCAATGCCGGTGAGATGACCCTTGCCGTCGGTGACGCAGATGCCCCGGGCGACGCTGCCGTGGTCCGTCACGGTCTTGCCCAGCTCGTAGCCCACCATGTAGTAATCGTAGGTGTCCTTATCCTGCGCGTGGCAGAGAGCGTCGTAGATCACCCGGTAGGCGGAGGTGCCGTAATAGTCGTCGGCGTTGATGACCGCAAAGGGCGCGTCGCCGATGGCCTCACGGGCGCACAGAACCGCGTGGCAGGTGCCCCATGGCTTGGTGCGTCCCTCCGGGACGGTGTAGCCGGCGGGGATGTCGTCCAGCTCCTGATAGGCGTAACGGATCTCCATGGGGCATTTTTTCAGTCGCTCGCCCACGGTCTCCATGAAGTCCTTGCGGATGGCTTCCTTGATGATGATAACGGCGGTATCGAAACCGGCTTTGTGGGCGTCATAAAGGGAATAGTCCAGAATCGCTTCGCCCTGACTTCCCACAGGGTCGATCTGCTTCAGTCCGCCGTAGCGGCTGCCCATACCGGCGGCCATAACGACGAGAATAGGTTTGCGTGCCATTCAAATTCTCCTTTTTTGTTTTTCGGCGGCACTATGGAGTCGGGCAGCGCCGCCTGCTTCATTGGGGTGGGTTCATTATAACGTGTAATTTCCCGTAAAGCAAGGGAAAGCAGAGCTTTTTGTGCATAGTGTCGAGAAAATCGGCTTTCAGGTGAAAAAAGAGTGGGGAACACTAGATAAGTTGCTCGGAATTCAGGAAAATGCTTTCCCTGCGCAGCTTGTCCCAGCGGAATTCCCCCGCAAGCTCCCGGGCGGAAACGGGTTCATTCCGCTCAATCAGCCCCGCGCTGAAAGCCAGCGTGCCGATGAGCCTTTCCGGGGTGACGCGGGCGCGAAGCTGCCCTAAATCCAGATCTTTGTCCCGCTTGCTCAGGCGGCGGCCGTCCGGGGCAAGGAGCATGGGGACGTGGGCATACGCCGGGTGGGGAAAGTCCAGCAGCTCCTGCAAGTACATCTGCCGGGGCGCGGAGCTTAATAAATCCATCCCCCGTACCACCTCGGTGACACCGGCCTCCCCGTCGTCTACGGTGACGGCGAGCTGGTAGACGTAGACCCCGTCCGCACGGCGCACCACCATGTCTCCGCAGTCGGTGGCGAGGTTGCATTCATAATGCCCCTGCACCCGATCTTCCACCGCCCACACCCTGTCCGGCACCCGAACCCGCCATGCCGGGGCGCGGTGAAAGGCGGAACGCTGCGCTTCCGTCAGATTCCGGCACGTGCCGGGGTAGACGTAGGTGCCGTCGGACAGGTGCGGCGCGTTGACGCTGTGAAGCTGACTGCGGGTACAGTAGCAGGGATACAGCAGCCCCATCTGGGCGAGCTTGTCAAAATACCTGTCGTAGACGGCGCTGCGCGCGCTCTGGGGCGGCGTCTCCCGGTCGTAGTCCAGACCCAGCCAGCGCAGGTCCTCCCGGAGGATTTGCGCGTATTCCTCACTGGTTCGCTGGGTATCCAAATCCTCCATCCGGAGAACCATTTCTCCGCCCTTAGAGCGCACGGACAGCCATGCGATCAGCGCCGCGAAGACGTTGCCCAGGTGCATCCGTCCGGAGGGGGTGGGGGCGAAGCGCCCTACGCATTTCAGCTCAGCCATTTTACCCACCACCAGATGATGCCGGCGATACCGGCCAACTCTCCTAGGAGCAGCAGCACAAGACCGCCGGAACCTTTCTTCCGCTGCTTTTTCCGGCTTTTGCGGTCGGCAATATAATCTTCCGCGTAATAGGCGTCGTCGGTTTCCTCGTCGTCGTAGACCGTGCGGTCAAAGTCCACGGCGTAGTTGGTTGGGCGGCTGTCACGCCGGGTGAGAACGGGAAAGTCCTCGCCATCCTCGTCCACATCTTCTTCGTCTTCGTCCCAATCTTCTTCCAGAAGCTCGTCTTCCATCTGCTGCAGGGCTTTGCCGGGGTCGTCAAAGAACCGCATGAGGCATCCCTCCTTTGCCTGCTATTGTAGCGAATTACTTGGCAAATGTAAAGCGGATATTTCCTTTGACGTACAGGCTGCGCTCTGCTATAATAGACCAAAATGCGGAAGCTTGGAGGAAGACACCATGAGAATGAGAAAAATGCGGAATCTGGAACCCAGAATGGAAAAATGCGCCGCCTACCGAATCGATCAGCCGGAGACGCTCCGGGGAAACTGGCGGAGCCTGAAGCCGGACTGCACGGCACTGTGGGTGGAGGTCGGCTGCGGAAAGGGAAAATTCACTGCCGAGACCGCTCAGGCCAACCCCGACGTGCTGCTCATCGCCGTGGAGCGCTGCCGGGAGGCCATGGTGGTGGCCATGGAGAAGGCCAGAGATATGGAGCTGAAGAATGTATTCTTCATCGATATGGACGTGGCCAAAATGGAGGAAATTTTTGCCGCCGGTGAGATCGACCGCCTGTTTATCAACTTCCCCGACCCATGGCCCCGGAAGAAGAACGCCAAGCGCCGCCTGACCCATCGGACATTTCTGGACAAATACTGTCGCACCGTCCGGGAGGGCGGGGAGATCCACTTCAAGACCGACAACGCCCCCCTGTTTGCCTACAGTCTGGAAGAATTTGCCGCCTGCGGTCTGGAAGTGAAGAATGTCACCCATGATCTGCACAAGGACGGCATCGTCGGCATCATGACGGGGTACGAAGAAAAATTCCACGCCCTCGGCACCCCCATCAACCGGTGTGAGATCGTGTGCAGACCCTTTGTCCTCCCCCCGGAGGAGAAAAAGCAGACAGAGGGACAGGAAGAGGCGTGACCCCTTTCTTCCCACAGGAGGAACCATTATGAGCTATTACGCGGGCAGCTGTGACGTTGCCGTGATCGGGGCGGGACACGCGGGAATCGAAGCCGCCCTTGCCGCCGCACGGCTGGGCAATCACACCATTCTCTTTACCATCAATCTGGACGCCGTTGGAAATATGCCCTGCAACCCCGCCATTGGCGGCACCGGAAAGGGGCACCTTGTGCGGGAGCTGGACGCGCTGGGGGGCGAGATGGGCGCGGCGGCTGACCATGCCTGCATCCAGTACCGGATGCTCAACCGGGGCAAAGGCCCCGCCGTCCATTCCCTCCGCGCTCAGGCCGACCGGGTAAAATACCGGCAGTATATGAAGCACGTTCTGGAATTGCAGGAAAATCTGGAGCTGAAACAGGCGCAGATCGTGGAAATCCTGACTGCGGACGGCGCCGTCACCGGCGTGCGCACCCAGCTGGGGGCGCAGTACGGCGCGAAAGCCGTGGTCATCGCCACGGGAACGTACTTGGACAGCACCGTCATCACCGGCCAGAGCGTCATCCCCTCCGGGCCTGACGGGATGCACCCCAGCGTGGGACTGGCGGATAATTTGCGCGCGCTTGGGCTGCACCTTCGCCGCTTCAAAACCGGCACGCCACCCCGTGTCAACCGGCGGAGCATCGATTTTTCCAAAATGGAGGTGCAGCCGGGGGACGAGACGGCGGAGCCGTTTTCCTTCCGCACCACCCACAAGGTCAACAATTCCGCCGTGTGCTACCTGACCTACACCAACGAGGAGACCCACCGCATCATCCGGGAGAATCTGTACCGCAGTCCCATGTACGACGGTACCATCTCCGGCGTCGGCCCCCGGTACTGCCCCAGCATCGAGACGAAGATCGTCCGTTTCGCGGACAAGCCCCGGCACCAGCTGTTCATCGAACCCTGCGGGCTGGACACCGAGGAAATGTACATTCAGGGCTTTTCTTCCAGTCTTCCCGAGGATGTGCAGCTTGCCATGCTGCGCACCGTGGCGGGGCTGGAGCATGCGGAAATGATGCGCCCTGCCTACGCAATCGAATACGAGTGCGTCGATCCCACCCAGCTGAAGCCCACACTGGAAACCAAACTGGTTTCCGGCCTGTACGGCGCGGGGCAGTTCAACGGCACCTCCGGCTACGAGGAAGCGGCTGCCCAGGGACTGGTGGCTGGCATCAACGCCGCATTGAAAATTCAGGGTAGGCTCCCTCTGATCCTCACCCGGGACACCAGCTACATCGGCACCCTCATTGACGATCTGGTGACCAAGGGGACGGAGGAACCCTACCGCATTATGACCAGCCGGTCGGAATACCGCCTGCTGCACCGTCAGGACAACGCCGACCAGCGTCTGACCCGCATCGGCGGCCAGATCGGCCTGATCCCGCCGGAGCGGGTACAGGCGGTGGAGGAAAAATACGCGCAGGTGCGCCGGGAGGTGCAGCGGCTGGAGGGCAGCGGCATTCCCGCGTCGGAGGAGCTGAACGCCATGCTGGAACGGAAGGGGACTGCCCCCGTGGCCAATTCCGCTCGTCTGGCCGACCTTCTGCGCCGCCCGCAGGTGAGTTACGCGGACATTGCACCCCTTGACCCGGAACGGCCGGAACTGAGCCTTGCCGTCACCGACGAGGTGGAAATTCAGATCAAGTACGCGGGCTATCTGACCCGGCAGGAAAAGCAGGTGGAGGAATTCAGGAAGGAAGAGGCTCGCCTTCTCCCGGAAAATCTGGATTACGCCGCCATTCCCGGCCTGCGGCTGGAAGCACGGGAAAAGCTCGCCGCCATACGTCCGGTGTCCATCGGGCAGGCGGGGAGAATCTCCGGCGTCAGCCCGGCGGACATCGCGGTGCTGCTGATCTATCTGGAGCAGACAAATGGGTAGCAGACTGCGTGAATCCAACCCGGACGTGCAATCGGTATTTTTGCTGAAAAAGAATAGGAGCAACCATGAAACAAAATAGAAAACTGACGAAAGTCTTGCTGATGGTGTATCTGCTGGCGCTGACATGGATCATACTGTTCAAGCTTCAGATGGATTTTTCCAACCTGCGGGACATGAACTACAGAAGCATCAATCTTATCCCCTTTGCGGGTTCGGGAATCGTAAATGACAGGGTAGACGTGTCCGAAATTCTGCTGAATGTCGCCGCCTTTGTGCCCTTCGGCATTTATGTTTCCATGCTGAAGCCCGATGGGGGATTCTGGAAAAAGGTTTTGCCGATTTTCTGCGTAAGCCTTTTTTACGAGGTCATGCAGTATGTTCTCGCAATCGGCGGGAGCGATATCACCGACCTGATCGGGAACACATTGGGCGGCGTGGTCGGAATCGGTGTGTTTGCTGGGCTGTACCGCCTGTTTGGCAAAAAGATCATCAAAATCCTGAACATTCTGGCACTCATAGGAACGGTAGCCGCAGTCGCGTTTCTGGCGCTACTGGTCATTGCAAATCTGTAGACAGCAACAGCGGGTTGCTTGCCAGCGTGGGAATCCTGTGGTACAGTTATGCCAAGGAGGTGCTTTTCATGGATACAAAGGATGTTTTGTATAACTTAAGAGCAAAAAAGGGACTGTCTCAGGACGAGCTGGCGGAAAAGGTTTTCGTCACGCGGCAGGCAGTGTCCCGCTGGGAAAACGGGGAAACGACGCCGAATGTGGAAACGTTGAAGTTGCTGTCGGAATTCTACGACGTTTCCATCAACACGCTGCTGGGTTCTCCCAGACAGCTGATCTGCCAGTGCTGCGGAATGCCGCTGGAGGATTCCACCCTCAGCCGGGAAACCGACGGCTCTTTCAACGAGGAATACTGCAAGTGGTGCTACGCGGGCGGAAAATTTACCTATTCCAGCAAGGAACAGCTGATCAATTTCTGCGCAAAGCACATGGCAAGCGAAAGCTGGCCGGAGCAGCAGGTTCGCGCCCATATGGAAGCGCTGGTTCCTACATTGAATCACTGGAAATAATTGCAGAACGAAAAGTCTCTGCCCGACATCGTCAGGCAGAGACTTTTTGTATGCCGTTTGAAAGCAACCGCTTTACCGTCTTCCTCCGAAGGGGTAGCCGTTCCAGCCGCCGCCCTGGCTGTCGGAGGCGGCCTGCTGGGTCTGCTCGTTGGCCAGCGCCGACTGGACTTGTTCACCTACGGTGACGGTCAGTTCCATGGTCGAACCCTGACGGTAGACGGTCATGGTCAGCGTGTCGCCGATGGAGGACGCGCTCACCAGACTGACGAGGTCGCTGCTGCCGGTGATCTCCGTGCCGTTGACCCGGGTGATGACGTCACCCGGCTGAAGTCCGGCCTCGGCGGCGGGAGAGCCGTCGGAAACGGCCTGAACGGCCGCGCCGGCGGGGATGCCGTAGAGCTGGGTCTGCTGGTTCACGTCGGAAACGCTGACGCCCACATAGGGCTTGGAGATGTAGCCCTTTTCAATGATGCTCTTGACGATGGAAAGAACATGGTTGATGGGGATGGCGAAGCCGATGTTGTCGATGGACGCGGTGGAGGAAGAAGAGGAGCTGGAATACTTGGCGTTGGTGATGCCGATGACCTCACCGTAGAGGTTAAACAGTGCGCCGCCGGAGTTGCCGGAGTTGATGGCGCAGTCCGTCTGAATGAGATCCATGGTCAGGGAATTGGAGAGGGTGACCTCCCGATCCTTGGCGCTGACAAGACCGGCGGTGAGGGAGAAGGTCAGCTCGCCCAGCGGGTTGCCGATGGCCACCACGCTGTCGCCCACGTTCAGGTTGTCGGAGTCGCCCAGAACCACCGGGGACAGTCCCTCGGCGTCCACCTTCAGGACGGCCACGTCGTTGCTTTCGTCGTAGCCGATGAGGGTCGCGTCATAGGTGTCGCCATTATACATGGCTACGGTGATGCTGTTGGAGTTTTCCAACACGTGGTAGTTGGTCAGGATATAGCCGTCCTCGGTGAGGATGAAGCCTGAACCGGCCGCTGCGGAGGTGGTCTGGAAGCCCCAGTAGTTGGTGGTGATGGAGGTGGTGATGCCGACGGTGGAATTGACGTTGGCGGCATAAACCTCTGCGGCGGTCATTTCCTTGCCGGAGTCCACGGTGACGGTGTTCAGGACGCTCTTTTCCCGGATGCCCTGAAGCATGGCGGTTTCGTTCTTGCTTACCGTGCCGGTCTGGCCGCGGCTGCTTTCATACCAGATGACGCCGCCCGCGCCCAGAGCGCCGCCCAGCAGGGCGAATACCAGCGCCAGCGCGCAGACGCGAAAGCCTAGGCGGTTTTTCTTCTCCCGCTTCTTCGGCGTGGGAGGCGTGTAGACGGGGATCTCCTGAGAAGGATTTTCGTAAGAGTTGTTGGAATCGTAGAATTGTTCATCCATAATGGTTTGCTTCCTTTCATGTTTCATTGCCCACAGAATAGCACTTGATCCTGAATAGAATCTGAAAAAATCGGTGGGAGGTTGTAAAAGAACTGTTAACAAACAGGATTTCAGTTCCAATTCAGGATTGTTTGGTATTATAATGAAAACGAAATTTATGGAGGCATGCAATATGAAAATCCTGGTAATCGAAGACGAAAAGCTGCTGGCCGATTCCATCAAGACCCTTCTGGAAGGGAAGGGCTTTGAGGTGGAGGTGGCCTACGACGGCGAGACCGGCGCGGAATATGCCGAGCTGGGGATTTACGATCTGCTGATCCTGGATGTGATGATGCCCAAAATGGACGGCTATCAGGTCGCCCGGGAGGTGCGCGCCAAGCGCTGCACCACGTCCATCCTCATGCTGACGGCAAAGTCCGCCGTGGAAGACCGGATTTACGGCCTGAATTCCGGCGCGGACTATTATCTGACCAAGCCCTTCGACACCCGGGAGCTGCTGGCCTGCATCAACGCCCTTCTGCGCCGTCAGGGCAAGCAGGTGGACGAGCTGGTGTTCGGCAATACTTCCCTTGACCTGGACACCTGTACACTGGTCTGCGGCGGGAAAAGCGTGCGGCTGTCCGCCCGGGAGTTTGACGTGATGCGGTTTCTGCTTCAGGCGCAGGATCGGATACTGTCGAAGGAAATGATCCTTGCCCGGGTGTGGGGCTACGATTCCAACGCCGTGGAAAACCATGTGGAGGTCTATGTGGGCTTTTTGAGAAAGAAGCTCAGCGCCATCAATTCCAATGTGCGCATTGAGGCCGTCCGGCGCTTGGGATACCGTTTGGAGGTGGCGAAAGAATGATTCGCCGACTGAGAGTCAAATTCATCTGCATCAATATGGCCATCGTCACCGTTATGATGCTGGCGATTCTCGGTATGCTGCTTCACTTTACCCGGGACGATCTGGAACAGCAGAGCATCCGGGTGATGCAGAGCGTCATGGAGGATCGCGCCTATCCCAGCCGCCCGGGGAAATTTCCCAGGCAGGCGCAGCTCCCTTATTTCTATGTAAGCGTCAACACGCTGGGCGAGCTGTCCGCCAGCTTTGGCGGCTATTATGACCTGACGGACACGGAGGCCATTCAGCAGATCATCACCCTGGCGCTGAATTCCGGCGAGGACACCGGTATCCTGAAGGACTACAGCCTGCGCTTTCAGAAGCGCACAACGCCCTTCGGCCAGACCATCGTCTTTGTGGATATGTCCAGCGAGCTTGCCACCATGCGCAGTCTGACGGATACCTGCATCGGCATCGGCGTGCTGGGCTTTGCCGTGTTCCTGGGGCTGTCCTTCCTGCTGGCAAGGTGGGCGGTGAAGCCGGTGGAGACGGCGTGGAATCAGCAGCGCCAGTTCGTGGCGGACGCCTCCCACGAGCTGAAAACGCCCCTGACGGTGATTCTGACCAACGCGGAGCTTTTGCAGGAGCCGGAGTACGACGAACAGGCGCGCAGCCGGTTCGTGGACAGCATCATGACCATGTCCCGTCAGATGCGGGGCTTGGTGGAAAGTCTGCTGGAGCTGGCGCGGGTGGACAACGGCGGGCAGAATATGGTCTTCTCCCGCCTGAATTTCAGCGAGCTGGTGAGCGACGCCCTGCTGCCCTTCGAGCCGGTGTATTTTGAGAAGGGTCTGACGTTGGAAAGCAATGTGGAGGGAAACCTCTTTGTCAAGGGTAGTCAGCAGCACTTAAAACAGGTGGCGGACATCCTGCTGGACAACGCCTCCAAGTACGCTTCCGCCGATTCCACGGTGCGGGTTATCCTGCGGCGGCAGGGGAGCCACTGCCTGCTTTCCGTGGCAAGCGCCGGGGACGCCATATCCAAAGAGGATCTGAAGAACATTTTCAAGCGGTTTTACCGCATGGACAAGGCCAGAAGCATGAACCACAGCTACGGCCTGGGACTGTCCATCGCGGACAGCATCGTGGGGAAGCACGGCGGCAGAATCTGGGCGGAAAGCGCGGACGGGATCAATACCTTCTTTGTCCAGCTGCCCACGGCATAAATATCCGGGACGGCACCGCCGTCCCGGCTTCGCTTATTCACAGACACGTAACATTTTTTTAAGAGTCCTTTCAGCTTCCGGTACTATAATCGAAAACGAGTATGGGCAGCGCCCAGCAAAAGAAGGAGGAACCGCGTTGATCGAAGTAAAGCATCTGACCAAGCGCTACGGCAGTCATACTGCCGTGTCCGACCTGTCCTTCACCGTGGAGAAGGGGCAGATCTACGGCTTTCTTGGGCCGAACGGCGCCGGAAAATCCACGACCATGAACATTATGACGGGCTGTCTTGCCGCGACCTCCGGCGAGGTGGTCATCGGCGGCTATGACATTTTTCAGGACGCCGCTCAGGCCAAACGGCTCATCGGGTATCTGCCCGAGCAGCCGCCGCTGTATCTGGACAGGACGCCACGGGAATATCTGCGCTTCGTGGCGCGGGCAAAGGGCATCCCAGAGAAGCGCATTCCCGGGGAGCTGGACAGGGTCATGACCGTCACCGGCACACTGGATGTTGCCGACCGGCTGATGAAGAATCTGTCCAAAGGCTACCGCCAGCGGGTGGGCATTGCGCAGGCGGTGCTGGGCGACCCGGAGGTCATCATTCTGGACGAGCCTACCGTGGGGCTTGACCCCCGGCAGATCACGGAGATACGGGAGCTGATCCGCCAGCTGGGGAAGGAGCACACCGTCATTCTTTCCAGTCACATTCTGTCGGAGGTGCAGCAGGTCTGCACCACTATCCTGATTCTGTCCAAAGGCAAGCTGGTGGCCTGCGACACCCCGGAAAATCTGGAACGGCTGTTCGCGGGAAAGAGCACTGTGGAGCTGACCGTGGAGGCGGCGGAAAAAGACATTCCCGGCATTCTCTCCGGCGTTTCCCACATCGTAAGCCGGACGGTAAAAGCCCGGCAGGACGGCGCCTGCGACGTGACGCTGGAGCTGGACGTTCCGGCGGAAAATGAAGTTTGTCGGGAGATTTTCTTCGCATTCAGCAAGGCGGGCAAGGCCATCCTGCGCATGACCGCCGGGAAGGCGAGTCTTGAGGACATTTTCATGGAGCTGACCGATTCCGGGAAGGGGGAGGAAACCAAATGAGAGCAGTATTCCGGCACGAGCTTTCGTCCTATTTTACGGGGGTGACGGGGTACGTGTTCAGCGCGTTCCTGCTGCTGTTCACGGGCATTTATACCATGGTCTACAATTTGCAGTCCGCCTCCGTGCATTTTGAATATGTGCTTGGGAGCATGAGCTTCGTGTTCCTGATCATTGTTCCCATCCTGACCATGCGGGTGCTGGCGGAGGAGCGGCGGCAGAAGACCGACCAGCTGCTCTACTCCCTGCCCCTGACCATGACGCAGGTGGTGCTGGGCAAATTTGCCGCCATGCTGGTGGTGTTTGCCGTACCTATGGCGGTCATCTGCCTGTATCCGGTGGTGCTGTCCGCCTACGGCAACGTGTATCTGCCTGCGGCCTACGGCGCAATCGTGGGATTCTTCTTTTTAGGAATGGCGCTGCTGGCCATCGGCATGTATATTTCCTCCGTGACGGAAAGTCAGGCCGTGGCGGCGGGGCTGTGCTTCGTGGTGATGCTGGTCAACTATTTCCTGTCCGATCTGGCAGGATTCGCGTCCGCCACGGCCTATTCGTCCCTGGCGGCGCTGGCGGTGATGGCACTGATCGTCTGCGGCATTGTGTACCTGATGACGAAAAACGGCTTCGTGTCCCTGCTTCTGGCGGCGGTGCTGGAAGCGGGACTCATCGGGGGCTATCTTTGGGATTCCAGCCGGTTCGAGGGGCTGTTCCCGCAGATCATCTCCCGGCTGAGCCTGTTTGCCCGGTTCTATACCATCGTCAACGGCGTGTTCGACGTGACCGCCATTGTGTATTACCTGTCGGTGACGGGATTTTTCCTGTTTTTGAGCGTGCAGTCTCTGGAGAAGCGGAGGTGGAGTGAATGAAAAAGCCCAATTTCAGCTGGAAGCGGGTGGCGGATTCCTTCTCCACCCGGTCGTTCCGGGCCGGCGGCTACACCGTGGCCGCGGCGGCCATTGTGCTGGCCATCGCCGTGATGGTCAATGTGTTCGCCGCCACCCTCCCGGCAAGTGTGACAAAATTCGACACCACGGCCAATCAGCTGTTCACATTGTCTGAGCAGACGGAGAAGCTGGTGGGTAGCCTGACGGACGAGGTGACGGTTTACTGGATCGTCCGCAGCGGGCGGGAGGAAAGCTACCTGGAATCCCTGCTGAGCCGCTACCAGTCCCTCAGCGACAAGATCCGCGTGGTGAAGAAGGACCCGGACGTGTTCCCCACCTTCACCCAGCAGTATACCGACAGCTTCACGGAAAACAGCCTGATCGTTCAGTCCGGGGAGCGGTACCGGTACGTGGACTATAACGACATTTTCGTGATGGACTACACCAGCTATTACTACTACGGTACGGAAAACTGGAGCTTCTGCGGAGAAAGCGAGCTGACCAGCGCCATCGACTACGTGGTGAGCGAGAACCTCCCGAAGGTGTACCTGCTCACCGGCCACGGGGAGAGCAGCCTGAGCGACAGCTTTACCTCGGCCGTGAAGCAGCAGAATATTGAGACGGCAGAGCTGTCCCTGCTGACGCTGGAATCTGTCCCCGCAGACGCGGACTGCATTCTCATCAACGCCCCCCAGAGCGACATTTCCTTAGACGAGCAGAGCAAGCTGCGGGAATATCTGGGCAACGGCGGCAATCTGTTTCTCATCACCGACCCACCGAAAAACGAAAAGCTTTCCAATCTGGAAGCAATGATGGCCGATTACGGTGTCAGCACTGTGGACGGCATCGTGGTGGAGAGCGACCAGAGCCATTATGTCTGGGGCACGCCCTATTTCCTGCTGCCGGACATTGCGCCCACGCCATCACCACGCCCCTGACCGACGGCGGCTATCGTGTGCTGCTGCCCATTTCTCAGGGCCTGACGGTGGCGGATGACCTGCGGGACACGCTGTCCGTTACCAAACTGCTGACCACGTCCGCTTCCGCCTTTGCCAAGGCGGCAGGGTATGACCTGACCACCTACGAGAAGGAGGAGGGGGACGTGAACGGCCCCTTCGCTCTGGCGGTCGCCATCAGCGATACCGTGGACGACGGCATCACCGGCGACATTGTGTGGGTATCCTCCGCGGCGCTGGTGGACGACCAGACCAACACGCAGGTCTCCGGCGGCAATCAGGACTTCTTCCTGAATGCGCTGGGATACCTGTGTCAGGCGGAGCAGAGCAGTCTGTCCATCCACGCAAAATCCCTGAGCAGCGATACGCTGACCATGGACAGCGCGGCGGTGTCTGCCCTCACCGTAGCGGTGGTAGGCGTGATCCCTGCGGCGGTCATCACGCTGGGCATCGTCATCTGGATAAGGAGGAAGCGCAGATGAAAAACGGAAAAAAGCTGCTGCTTCTGCTGCTGGTTCTGGCGGTGCTGGTGGGCGCGACCGCAATAGTGGGAACCATCAGCAAAAATGCCGCCGATCAGGAGGACGAAACGCAGACAGTGTTTTCTCTCAACCCGGAAAACGTGACGAACCTCGGCTGGGACTACAGCGAAAAGGTCTCCTTCACCGCCGGGGAAGACGGCTGGGTGTGCGATCAGGACGGGGCGTTCCCCGTGGACGAAACCTGTCTTGACAAGATGCTGGAAGCCCTCACGGACGTGGAATCCACCAAAACCATTGAAAACCCGGAGAATTTAGACCAGTACGGTCTGGAGATCCCTGTGTGCGTCATCTCGGTGGAGGATGGCCAGAGCCACACACTTTCCATTGGGCGGGAAACCGCCGTGGGCGGCCAGCGGTACTTTTCCAACGGCGATGGAAACGTCTATCTGGTGGACAAAGACATTATCGAAAATTTCCAATATGGCCTGTATGATGTCCTGAAGCACCAGACCCTGCCGGAAGTCGCCCAGCTTACCGGCATAAAAGTGGAGCTTCCGGACGGCGGTTATGAAATTACCCGTCAGGAGAACAGCGGTCTTGCCTATTCCGACGATTACGTCTGGTTCATGGATGGCAAGGCGCTGGATAACGACCTGACCCAGACGCTTCTCGATATGGTGACGAACCTGAACCTGAGCGAGTGCGTGGACTACAACGCATCCGACCTGTCTCAGTACGGCCTGGATGCCCCGGCGGTGACGGCGACGGTTCTGGACGGGGGCAAGGCAGCTTATACGCTGGAGATCAGCGCCTCGGAGGGCGGTGAGTGCTACGTGCGCCTGAGCGATTCCAAGATGATCTACCAGCGGGACGCCGCTCTCAGCGATACCCTGCGCTACACCACCTACGCCGATTTACAGCCCGACGACGTGATCCTGATGGACTGGGATACGGTGCAGAGCGTCGCCGTCACGGTGGACGGTGAGGAATCCGTGCTGACGAGAACCACCGAAGAGAAGACGGATGACGAAGGCACCGTCACGGAGGAAACGGTCTGGAAGCTGGACGGGCAGGAAGTGAAGTTCGCTCCCGTCCTGAACAGCCTGTCTAATATGACCTCCAGCGGCTATGCCACCGGCATCACCCCGGAGGGAGAGCCGGAGATCACCTTCCGTATCCTGAGAGACCGGGAGAACTTCTCCGAGGTGACCCTGTGCTTCTACGCCTACAATTCTTCCTCCTGCCTCGTGACGCTGGACGGCGTGGCCACCGTCACCGTCAAGCGGGAGACCGCGGCGGAACTGGTTTCGTTGGTTGAGAAATTGCTGAAATAAAAAAGTGGCCGGGAACAGGGCAAAACCCTGTTCCCGGCTTCTTGTGTACATGATTGGATGGAAAATCTTTTTACGTCTCCCCAGTGCTAGGCCGGCAGCTTCCGGTAGCAGCGGAAAAAGTACCAGTTTTCAAAGGCGGCGGTGATCGACCAGGAGAAAATGTAAACGAGGTACAGCGACGGAATGGTCTTGAACCATGCGAACACGGTCAGAACCCAGATGATCCGGAAAATGCAGGAGCCGGAAATGACGATGATCATGGGCACAAGACTCTTTCCCAGCCCCCGGCAGGCGGCGATGGCGTTGTCCATGAAGGCGGAGACGCAGTAGGAGAAGCCCATGATGGTCAGCCGCTTCATGCCCGCCTCGATGACGGCGGCGTCGGTGGTGAACAGCGTCAGAAACGTCGGGCCGAAGGCCACCAGAGAGAAGCCCAGAATGGCGCCCACGCCGAAGGAATACCCCAGGCAGATCAGGTAGCTGCGCCGGATCTCCCTGCGCCGCCCGGCGCCGTAGTTCAGGCCGATGAAGCTGCTGCACGCGGTGTAAAAGGCCGCCATGACGTCGTAAACCAGGCCGTCGGCATTGGCGGCGGCGGAATTGCCTGCCACCATAACGGTGTCAAAGCTGTTGACGCCCGCCTGAATGAACATATTGGCAATGTAGAAAATGGCGTTTTGCAGGCCCGCGGGAATGCCCAGCGTCAGAATCTCCCGGCAATTTTTCCGGTGCAGGCGTAATAGCTTTGGGGAAAGACCGTAGGCTTCCCGGTTCCGGAACAGCGCGGCCGTGAGGAAAATGGCGGAGAGGTACTGGGAAATAATGCTGGCGAGGGCCACGCCGGCCACGTCCAAATCGCACACAATGACAAACACCAGATTCAGCACCACATTGACGATGCCGGAAAACAGAAGGTAATACAGCGGCTTTTTGGTGTTGCCGATGGCGCTGTACACGGCGTTTCCGAAGTTATACAGGGCGAGGGCGGGCATACCGCAGAAGTAGATCTGCATGTAAAGCGTGGCCTTGTCCAGCAGCTCCGGCTTGGTGTTCAGCAGCCGCAGCAGCGGCCGGGAGCCGAAGAAGCCGAAAATCAGCAGCAGAATGCCGCAGATCAGACAGATGATGGCCGAGGAATGGACAGTCCTTTGCAGCTCCTGTCGATCTCTGGCGCCGTAATACCGGGCGACCAGCGCATTGATGCCGCCGCCGACACCGATGAGAATACCGGTAAACAGCGTTACGGCGGTGGCGGTGGAGCCGACGGCCGCCATGGACAGCGAGCCGGCAAACCGGCCGATGACGGCGATATCCGCCATATTAAACAGAACCTGAAGCACATTGGAGGCCATCAGCGGCAAGCTGAAAAGCAGAATTTGCCGGGGAAGCCGCTCCGACGTGCCGGGGGCGATTTTGGATTTCATGGAATTCACCTTTCTATGTAAGCAAACAGCATCCCCAACTTTTTGGGGGAAAAGCGGAGCCATTGTAGCACATCCTGGGGATGAATGCAATGCTTCCCGCCGCCTTTTGAAAAAAGAAAATTTCCTGCAAAAAATTGTTGATTTTCCACAGGACAGGGATTATAATTTCAGCGAAAACGTTGATTTTCCGGGGCTTCCTCCGAAGGGTCGGCGGGTTTTCAGGGACATATTGAAGCAAGGAGCCAAAGGAAATGAAAAGATACGCAGGTGTACTGCTGCCCGTTACCAGCTTGCCGTCCAAATACGGCATCGGCTGTTTTGATCAGGCGGCCTATGATTTCGTGGACTGGCTGCAAAAGGCCGGTCAGCGCTACTGGCAGATTCTGCCTCTGGGGGCTACCAGCTATGGCAGCTCCGACGATTCTCCTTATCAGGCGTATTCCGCCTTTGCGGGAAACCCTTATCTCATCAGTCTGGACGCGCTGGTGGAGGAGGGCGTGCTGACCCGGGAGGAATGCGACGGCGTGAGCTTCGGAGACAACCCCGCCAAGGTGGACTTTGACAAGCTCCATGAGCACCGCTTTGCCCTGCTGCACAAGGCCTATGAGCGCAGCGGCATCAGCGCCAACCCGGACTACCAGAACTTTGTCCGGGACAACGGCTGGTGGCTGAACGACTACGCCCTGTTCATGGCGCTGAAGACCTTTTTCCACGACCAGCCTTTCCGCGCATGGCCGGAGGACATCCGGATGCACTGGGGCTTTGCGTTGGAGCATTACAACCGGGAGCTGTACTTTGACATAGAGTTCCAGAAGTACATGCAGTTCAAATTCAACCAGCAGTGGAGCCGCCTGAAGGCCTACGCCAACGGCAAGCATATCCAGATCGTGGGGGACATTCCCATCTACGTTTCCCCCGACGGCGCGGACGTCTGGGCACACCCGGAGCTGTTCCAGCTGGACGCGCACAATGCCCCCACCGCCATTGCGGGCTGCCCGCCGGACGCCTTTGCCGAGGACGGTCAGGCCTGGGGGAATCCCCTGTACAACTGGAATTTTCACCGCGGCACGGACTTTGCCTGGTGGGTCAGCCGGATGTGGTACAGCTTCAAGCTCTACGACGTGGTGCGCATTGACCACTTCCGGGGCTTTGACGAATATTTCTCCATCCCCGCGGACGCAAAAACCGCCAGAGACGGGCATTGGGAGAAGGGCCCCGGCATGGAGCTGTTCAACTCCATCCGCCGTCACTTGGGGAACGTCAGCGTCATCGCCGAGGATCTGGGACTCATGACCGACGGCGTCCGCGCTCTGGTGCGGGACAGCGGTTATCCCAATATGAAGGTGCTGCAATTCGCCGTTGACCCGGCGGACGTGGGCGCGGCGAACGACTATTGGCCCCACAATTACAATTCCAACTGTGTGGTCTACACCGGCACCCACGACAACGAGACGCTGGCCGGTTGGTACGCGGGCCTCAGCATCGAAGCAAAGACGCAGGTCCGCAACTACCTGAGCGATTACTACACCCCGGATGACCGGATGTACAAGGTTCTCATCAATCTGGCCATGACTGCGGTGGCGAAGGACTGCATCATCCCCATTCAGGATCATCTGGGACTGGGCAACGAAGCCCGGATGAACCAGCCCGGCACCGTCGGCTTCAACTGGCGCTGGCGCCTGCTGCCGGGGCAGCTCACCGACGCTCTGGCGCAGGAGCTTCTGGCAATGGCAAAGCGCACCGCCCGCGCCAACTGGGACACCCTTCCCAAGAAGAAGGACACCGACGCGGACAAAACGGAAAAATGACAAAAAACCGGCTCAGCTGCTTAGCAGCTGGGCCGGTTTTGGCGACGCGGGTCTATAAGCCGGGTTCTGTCTTGACAGCCATCTATCTAGTCCCGGGGTTGCTCCCGGGATCAAGCCGCCTCCTCGGAACGGTCGGGCAGACCATGTGTTCCTCCACGGCGTTGCTCCGGATAGAGTTTACATCGTAAAACCTGTGTTTCCACAGGCCGGGTGGGCTCTTACCCCACCTTTTCACCCTTACGTTCTGCACCCTGAGGACGCGGAACGCGGTATCTCTCTGTTGCACTTGTCCTGAGATCACTCTCGGCGGGCGTTACCCGTTATCCTTGCCCTGTGGAGCCCGGACTTTCCTCATCCGCTGCCTTTCGGCATGCGTCCGCGGCTGTCCGACCCGGTCGTGAAAACATTGTACCCCATCGGGAACGAATTGTCAAATACCTTGCAAATTCTTTTCGGATATTGCCGTTACACGGAAGCACTCTCCGCTGCCAGCGCCTCGCCGACCTCCTCCGGCACGGTATTCCACTCGCCTTTCCTGTAGAACAGAATGGAAATGACCGTCGCCACCGTCCAGCCGATGGGCCATGCGCACCAGATGCCTGTGGAGGCCAGCACCGTCCCCGACAGGACGAAGGCCAACACCACCCGCAGGATCAGGTCGGTAAAGGTCGCAGTCATGAACTGCCGCATTTTCCCCGTTCCCCGGAGAATGCCGTCCGCCACCAGCTTGGCGGAGACCACAAAGTAGAAGGGGGACAGTATCCACAAAAACCGCATTCCGCTGCCCAGCGCGGCCTCCGTGGCGTCTTCCATAAAGAAGTTCATCAGCGCCCGGCCGCAGGTGCAGTACAGCGCCACCAGCGGCAGGCAAATCAGCCACACCATTTTCAGCGCCGCCCGGAAGCCTTCCTGAATTCGTGTCAGCTTGCCCGCACCCAGATTCTGGGCGGCATAATTGGAAATGCCGTTACCGATGGTGGTAAACGAAGTGATGACCAGATTGTTCAGCTTCACCGAAGCGGAATAGCCCGCCATAATGTCCGTGCCGAAGCGGTTGATGACGCTCTGAATCAGGATATTGCCCACGGAGATGAAGCTCTGCTGCAAAACGCTGGGGATGGCGATGACCACGAACCGTCCCAGCAGATCGCCGGAAAACAGCACAGGCTTCCCCTGGCTGGGAAGCTGCTTCAAGCGGCGAATGACCACGGCCACCGCCAGCACGCAACTGATACCCTGACACAGGAACGTTGCCCACGCCACGCCCGCCACGCCCATCTTGAAGGCCGTAACGAACAGAATATCCACGGCAATGTTGCTCAAGGAAGACGCCGCCAGAAAGATAAAGGGCGTCTTGCTGTCGCCAAGGGCGGAGAAAACGCCCGTGGCAATGTTATAGAAGAATACGAAGGGCAGACCCCAGACGTAGATATCCAGATACAGCGCCGAGTCGGCGAACACCTCCTCAGGGGTGTTGATCAGCGTCAGCAGACCGTCGCAGCCGAGGATGCCCACCAGCATCAGCAGCAGGCACACCAGACCGCTGGACAGCGCGGCGGTGAATACGGCGGTCTTTACGTCGCCGTATTCCCTCGCACCGAAAAGCTGGGACACCAGCACGGAGCACCCGATGTTGCAGCCGAAGGCGAAGGCAATGAAGATCAGGGTGATCTCATAGCTGTTGCCCACGGCGGCGAGGGCGTTCTGGCCGATAAATTTACCCGCGACCCAGCTGTCGGCGATGTTGTAAAGCTGCTGGAACACAATGCTGCCGAACAGGGGCAGGCAGAATTTCCAGAGAACCGTTGACGGATTCCCAACCGTTAGATCCTTATTCATGATGACCTTCCTTCCCGTGGAATCAGACGGCATTGCCATGAGCGGTACACATGCTCAGCGTCATCCGCAATTCCACGATAAACCCTATGGAAACTCTGAACAAATCGCCTTCGGCTGAACAGCGGATCTTTTTCCCCAGCTGTGCGGTATTAAAAGCGGGAAATACACAAAGTATTCCT
>ERZ860322.572-NODE-572-length-26610-cov-4.488420_pt1 | contig 26610 bp, 23 predicted proteins | sample MGYA00509979_ERZ860322 | MGnify/ENA primary metagenome ERZ860322 (study PRJEB30046, sample SAMN00715217) | human gut metagenome | study: EMG produced TPA metagenomics assembly of the A metagenome-wide association study of gut microbiota in type 2...
TAAAGATTATAAATTTATATGTGCATCCTGCTCCAACATTTGACTGGGCTTTAAGAGTAAGTTTTTCACCTGCTCCTATTGCTTCTTTTCCTGTAAGTGTTGCTTCTGCTGTCATCTTTACATTAAGCATCTCGCTTCTTACTATGTTTCCTTCAGCATCTTTTACATCTACATAAAACTCTCTGTCTCCAGCACTTCCTTTTGTCCATGTACATGTATTATTACTACTAAAATTCTGTACAAGTCCCCAGGTCTTTGTTGTTCTGTTATACACTATAAACTTATATGTATAACCTTCTTTTCCACCTGTAGCCTCTGCTGTAAATGTTACATTAGCTTCTGTTTCTGTCTTTGTTACGCTTATTGCTAATGGTTCTTCTACAACTCCTGTTGCTGGTATCTCTGTTACATCTGTCTTCGCATCACATACTGTACAATGGTGGCTCTTACTTCCTGGTGTTGTCTCTGTTGGCTCAACATCTATTGTCCACTCTGTGCTGAAGCTGTGTCCCTTTGCTGGTATTGCTTCTGTGTATGTCTTCTTGTCACATGTTCCTGTTGTAGATGTACATGTATATGTAAGCACTCCTGCCTCTGTACATGTTGCTTCCTTTGTTACTTTTGATACATAGTTATGTGTATGTGTCTCTTCTGTTGTTCCATCTGGTGTGTATACCATATAGAAAAGATTGATTGCATCTCCCTTTGTTACAGTTACAGCACCCTTTGCAACATCTACTGTTACTGTACCATCACTGCCAACTTTTGCTTCTGTACCGTTAATCTTTACACTCTTGCCAGAAGCTGCCGTTGTTCCGCCAAATACAAGTGTAAGCTTTCCAGCAGATGGTGCTGTAAAACTTATATTAGTCCTGCTTTCCATCTTAAGACATGTTGTAAGTGTAAGTCCATTATATGTTACTGATCCCTTACTATCTGATGTACTTCCTGTAATACTATAGAAATCACTTGTCATTCCTGAAGCTGTGAAATTCTGTACATAGCTTCCTTCTGATGGTGCTGGTACATCCGGCTCACTTCCCTTAACTGGAATAACTGCTGTTTGATCAGCCCCACATACTGTACAAGTATGTCTCTTAAGACCTGTCTCTGTCTCTGTTGCTTCCTTTTCAACTACCCACTCACCATATGTATGAGCAGTCTTTGGAATTGACTCTGTATATGTCTTCTTATCACATGTTCCATTAGTTGCTATACATGTATATGTAATAACGCCTTCTTCTGCACATGTAGCCTGCTTAGTTACCTCTGATACATAATGATGATAATGTGCATTAGGATCAGCCGCATTAATTGTAATTGAATTAATAGTCATCTCCTTAAATGTTCCTGCTGCCGGATTAACTCCATTGCTGCCTGACTGAATATTACATGGCATAATCATATATGTTCCAGCTGGAAGTCCTGTAACAGTACCACTTCCTACCTGGAAGCACTCACCAGACTCATTAACAAGGCATCCAGTTGTTGTTAATGCTTCTGATGCAAATGATACAGTAACATCAACTGTTCCACCCACTGTAAATGCATATACTGTCTTGCTAATCTTTCCTGGTGCTGCTGTATATGGATATTCAGAGATATTAATTGGTGTTACGCCAGGTGCACAATATGATAATAATGAGCACTCTGATGTAGTAACTTCCCCTGATGTCTTAACATTCTCTGGCATACAACCATTATATGCCTTAAGAACCTTAGCTGCATCTGTGACGCTTGTCTGTAACTGATAATCACCACTTGGAATGTATGAAAGTGATGCATTTGTATCAAAATTCTCATATTTGTTACCAGATGTAACCTTTGTTGACTTATCTGTAACAACTGTTCCTGTCATCGATCCAATACAAGATGAGAATGAATCATTATAACTCTTAATTGCTCCAGATCTTACATCCATTGGATTCTTTGTCATGAAAAATAAATTGTATTCTGAATATATATAAGCATTAGCTCTTGTATTCATAGCATAATCTGTTGTTCCAATAAACTGGTTATTGTAGAAATGCATATTTGCCTGACGTCCAAGAGGCTGTCTTGCCGCACATCCCTTCCAGATATTGTGATGATATGTAAGATTATACTGTAATGATGTATCTGATGAACCAACAAGGTTAGTCTTATGGCATCCTTCAAAGTAGTTATATGAAACTGTTAAATATTCACCACGCTTGAAATCACAAGAACCGTCACCTTCAGCTTTATCTGATTCTGCAGGTCCTGTTATAGAAGGGCTGTAAAACTCATTGTTGTGGATCCAGCATCTTTCAACTGGAGCTGTTATAACAGAGCCATCCTGAACACCTTCCATACCAATAGCATCTTCTGGCTGATTCATAAATGTGAGGTTACGAACCTCAAAGCTCTTTCCTAATCCAGCTGCTGTTGTTGATGTCTCAGACATAAAATGAATTCCCCATCCATCCATAGCTGCATCTGTACCAACACCTTCAATTGTTACATCCTTTGCTGACTTCATACGTGCCATATGACCATTGTCGCCAATACTTCCACCATAATCATTACAATCATAATCTGTAAGGCCATCAATAAGTCCTGCATTAGCTGCTGCCCATGTTCCTGTCTTATAAAGACCAGACTCTGATACTGCTCCGACCATACGAATTACTAATGGTATATTATTCTCAGCAAGTAACTGGAGAATACCCTGATTAGTATTACCCTTACCGTAATATGTCTTTCCTTTCGATACCTTCTTACACTCTGTCTCATGACCTGCTTCACCACATGCCTTACCGACTGAGTTAAGAATATTACCAATGCCTGAAACTGTTACTCCACCATAAGAAAGTGTAACTGTGTTCTTGTTTTCATCTGTTACATAAAGAACAATTGCATTATCCTTTAATGTTCCGTCATCATTATATGCACCTACACCATCAGTATAATTGTAATGCGCATATCCAGATCTGTCCTGTTCATTAACCTCAATACCTGACTGTGTATATGTGCCAGTCTTTGTTGTTACAGTAAGAGTATATGTGCCTGGCTTTAATCCCATAACATCGACTCTTACACCATCGCTTGTATCTCTGACAAGGTACTCAAAATCTTCACCTGTAAGAGATCCGCTTACTGGACCTGAATAAGATACTGCTGTTACATCTGCGTCCTTAACGCCTTTGATTGTAGCATACATCATTTCATTCCAGCCCCCAACTGTAGTAAAACTCGTAGCAGAGGCTGCATAAGTCATACTAGGTGCTGCTATTGCAAGATTACTTACTACTAATAATCCAGCAACCACCTTTGCAAAAACTTTTCTAATTTTTTGCATAATAGCTCTTCTCCTTTATATTATTTTTAAAATGCATTGAATTGTCTATTGTGAACATATACAACTCAAAACTTGCATTAATGTTAACACTTTTACACAGATTATTCAAGCTTTATTCATACTTTATTCACATTCCTATATACAAAAGAGGCGTTCTACCATCCAACAACATTATACCTCTTCTGCTAATTAATATTATATTTAACTCTTGATTCGTTAGCAATCCAGATAAGTGTCATAGAAGCCTCTAACTATCTCATTATATTATTACAGAAATGCTATCCTATATTCATCATAATACAGTTTTTTGTTATTTATTTTTTATGGGATGAAATTAACTGGTTCATACAAGTCTGTATCCGAATAATCCCACCATTCTCCCTTATAGCCTGTAAAGCCATTATTTTCCATAGTGTTCTGAAGAATCATCACATTCTTCACAGCTTCTTCATCAGCTATGTCTGCATAATTGCGGTCTGCTTTCAAGGAAAAAACATCAAATTCTGTAGGCATTGGAATCTCATCTCCATTAATGTCAACCATTGTTACATCTACCGTTCCACCAAGATTGTGTTTTCTCATTCCTTTTGCCGGATTAGCTACATAATTCGGATCTGGATACACTTCCCACAACTTTTCCTGCGCCTCAAATGGCCTGTATGCATCCCATATCTTCAGACTGTACCCAGAAGAATTCAGCTCTTTCTGCACATTTGCAAGTTTCTTAACTGTACCATATCTCAGGTATGCATCTGTGAAATCATATATTTTTACTCCTGTAAAATTATTTTCTGTTGCATACATTAATTCGACATATATATCCGGTATGTATTTTTTCACAAGTACATACTCATCATCTTCCAGTTCTTTTTCTGTTGTAGCTTCCTGTGTTGTAATTTCCTGTACTGCAATCTCCTGTATGTTCGCTGTCTCTGTTTCAAATGTATCATCTATTGTTACATTTTTCTTTTGTCCACACGCTGTCATGCCTGCCGCTATCAGCATTATTACTGCAAATATTTTGGTAAATCTACGGTTCATAATCATTCGTCTCTTTAATACATTTGTAATTAATATACCACATTTTAATCATAATCTTCTCATGTCTGCCATATATTTTGTAATAATGAATATGAAGGGCAGGTTTCTTTGTGATGAGTCAGACTAAAATCGTTGTTATTCCACTTAAAAAGCTCCTTATTGGAACGGTTATCGCTGCTATTGTAATAGCATTTGTTATATTCGCTGTTATCCGTCTTGGCAGCAAGGATTCTGATAATTCCAGAAACACTACTCAGCCTAGGAGCAGCACTGTAAATGCTTCTGCTTCTTCTAATATTGAAACACCCCTTGATAATGCCGACGCTCCTAAATTCTGCCCCGGAGTATATACCGCTTCTATCCTGTTAGATGGCAATCCCGTTGACATCCAGGTCACAGTTGATTCTTCTAACATTAACAGCATTGAGCTTGTTAATCTTTCCGAGTCAATCACTACCATGTACCCTAAGCTCACAACTTCATTTGATGAAGTTGCTGCTAAAGTCATGGAAGCTGGCACAACCAACATAACCTATGATTCAGCCAACAGATATACATATTCCGTCTTTATAGAAGCAATAAGCGCAGCCCTTAAAAAGGCTGCGCCATAAAACTCACTAAAACAAGCTTATCTCGTCCCCATTGCTGACATTGACAAATCCTTTATATCCACGCTCTTCAAGCTTTCCGAGGAACTTACCCATCTTCTTAGGCTTTACATATAATGAGCATACCTTACCTTCTGCTCTGTATTTTTCTGCTATTGCATAGGCTTCCTTAACCTGTCCCTCATCATACATAACAGCAATCTTATCTGCTGATGCCTTAGTCTCAACGCCATTCTGCATAAGGATTGAGAAGATTCTCTCGAATCCGATTGAGAATCCAACAGCGCTTACCTGCTGTCCTAAGAACTTGCCAATAAGGTTGTCATATCTTCCACCACCTGCGATAGCACCCTTGAAATCAATACTTTCAACTTCAAATACAGTTCCTGTATAGTAGCCCTGACCTCTTACTAAAGAAAGGTCAAATACAACATCAAACTGACCATCTGAAAGCTCATTTACTGTATTAATGATTCCTCTTACACTCTCTGCCGGAGCTTTATCTTCAAGAATTGCCTCAACACTTTCAAGGCTTATCTCCTGTGCACTTGAAACACTTCCAAAGAATCCGATAAACTTCTCAATTGCAGCAGCATCAAAGCCCTTATCTGTAAGCTCAGCCTTAACACCATCAAGTCCGACCTTATCCATCTTGTCAAATGTAATGCACACACTGTCAAGCTGCTCCTCTGCAAATCCACAATTCTGAAGGAATGAACGGAGAAGTCTTCTGTCGTTAATCTTAACCTTGAAATTCTTCATGCCAATAGCCTTAAGAGCCTTGGTTGTTGTAAGAATAAGTTCAACCTCTGAATCTGTAGAATCAGAACCAATAATATCAATATCACACTGAACAAACTCACGAAGTCTGCCCTTCTGTGGTCTTTCAGCTCTGTACACTCTGTCCATCTGGATACATTTCATAGGAAGAGTGAGCTTGTCCTTGTTGTTAGCAAAGTAACGGCTGAGCGGAAGTGTAAGGTCATATCTTAATCCCATATCAGCAATTTCATTCTCACAGGCTGTTCCTGTCTTAGGATTTTCCTGAAGTGAACTTACAGCCTTCTCAAGCTTATCGCCTCTCTTCATAATCTTGAATATAAGATTTAAGTTCTCACCACCATCACTCTTATCAAGATTCTCAATATCCTCAATAATAGGTGTTGTAATGTGTTCAAATCCATTAGCAACATATACCTTTAATATCTCATTCTGAAGGTAATCCCTGATTTCAACCTCATTAGGAAGATAATCATTAGTACCCTTAACTGGTGTTATTTTCATAGTTGTCTCCTTATTTACACACTAAGGCAGATAACCGGCATCCGCCAGCCATCTGCCCCCATTTTACTTACCACTAACTAATTAAGCTTCATCAATTGCCTTACCAATATCATGTCTCATATATTTGTTATCGAAATCTACCCATTCAGTAGCTTCATAAGCCTTGGCTCTTGCTTCCTTAAGGTCCTTGCCAAGTGCTGTAACACCGAGAACTCGTCCTCCATTAGTTACAACCTTGCCTTCTTCGTTGAATTTAGAACCTGCATGGAATAAGAAATAATCATCCTTGCCCTTGAAGTTCTCCATTCCTTTAATCTCAAAGCCTTTCTCATATGCAAGCGGATATCCGTCAGAAGCGAGAATCACACATACACATGCGTTATCTTCAAACTGAAGGTCAACCTTATCAAGAGTTCCATCAATACAAGCCTCAAATACATCAACAATATCATTCTTCATTCTAGGAAGAACAACCTGTGCTTCAGGATCACCAAATCTTGCATTGTACTCAAGAACCTTTGGTCCCTTCGGAGTAAGCATAAGTCCAAAGAAGATAACTCCCTTAAATGGTCTGCCCTCGCTCTTCATTGCATCAACAGTTGCCTGATAAATGTATTTCTTACAGAACTCATCAACTTCCTTAGTGTAGAAAGGTGATGGTGAAAAATTACCCATTCCGCCTGTATTAAGACCCTGGTCACCATCCTTAGCTCTCTTATGATCCTGAGCTGATGACATAATCTTAATTGTATTACCATCAACAAATGAAAGTACTGAAACCTCACGGCCTGTCATGAATTCCTCAATGACAATTGTATCACCTGCTGTTCCGAATTTCTTGTCAAGCATAAGCTCATCAACACCTGCAAGTGCATCCTCTTTGTTCTCACAGATGAGAACACCCTTGCCAAGTGCAAGTCCGTCAGCCTTAAGAACGATAGGATACTCAGCAGTCTCAAGGTACTTCTTGGCCTCTTCTGCTGATGTAAATGTTTCATAAGCTGCTGTTGGAATATTGTATTTCTTCATAAGGTCCTTAGAAAATGCCTTAGATCCTTCAAGAATAGCTGCATTCTTTCTTGGTCCGAATACTCTTAAGCCCTCTGCCTCGAATACATCAACGACACCGCCGACAAGTGGATCGTCCATACCGATAACTGTCAGGTCAATACTGTTTTCCTTAGCAAATGCTACAAGCTTCTCAAACTCCATTGCCTTAATATCAACACACTCTGCAAGCTCTGCAATTCCCGCATTACCCGGTGCACAGTATATCTTGTCAACCTTAGGACTCTTGCTTAACTTCCAGCATATTGCATGCTCTCTTCCGCCGCTGCCTACAACTAATACTTTCATCTTAATTCCTCCGCATATCATTGTCTATATACTTAGTCAGTAATCATTAATTAACATGTTCATTGGCAATCTTGTTAATTGCCTTAGGAAGAAGCTTCCATTCAGCCTGCTCCATAATTCTTCTCTGAAGAGTTTCAGGAGTATCACCATCAAGTACATCAACTGCCTTCTGGAAAATAATCTCTCCTGTATCCATTCCTTCATCTACATAATGCACAGTTGCACCTGATACCTTAACACCCTTTGCCAGAGCTGCTTCATGAACCTTGAGTCCATAGAAACCAACTCCGCAGAATGAAGGTATAAGTGATGGATGAATATTAATAATTCTGTGGCTGTACTGATGAACCATTTTCTCTGGGATTCTTACAAGGAATCCTGCGAGTACTATAAGGTCAACATTAAGCTCATTCACTTTATCAAGCAGCGCATCGTTAAATGCATCTCTGTTTTCATAATCCTTAGGTGATATGCAATATGCTGGAATATTGTTATCCTTAGCTCTTGTGAGTGCATATGCTCCGGCATTATTGCTTATAACTGCTACAAGCTCTGTGTTAGTGATTGTTCCATCCTTAACAGCATCGATAATAGCCTGAAGATTAGTTCCGCCTCCGGAAACCATAACTGCAACTCTTAGCATAAAGTAACTCCCTTCTCGCCAGCTTCAATGCTTCCGATAACATATGGAGTCTCACCTGCAGCCTTAACTGCTGCCATAACTGTATCAACATCAGCAGGATCAACGGCAAGTACAAGACCGATACCCATGTTAAATGTATTATACATCATATGCTCTTCGATATTGCCATCTTCTGCAAGCATCTTAAAGATTGGTGGTACTTCGTAGCTGTCCTTCTTAATTACTGCCTTAACACCGTCTGGAAGCATTCTAGGTACATTTTCATAGAAACCACCACCTGTGATATGGCTGCAGCCCTTAACCTTAACGCCTGCCTTCTTGATTTCCTTCATTGTCTTAACATATATCTTAGTTGGAGCAAGTAATGCCTCTCCTAATGTCTTTCCAAGTGAATCGTAATATGTATTAAGAGATTCCTCTGTCATTGTAAATACGCTTCTTACAAGTGAGAATCCATTGCTGTGTACACCACTTGAAGCGATACCGATAAGAGTATCACCCGGCTTGATGTTCTCGCCTGTAATAAGATCCTTCTTATCAACAACACCTACAGCAAATCCTGCAAGATCATATTCATCCTGTGGCATAAGTCCCGGATGCTCTGCTGTCTCACCACCGATAAGTGCACATTCAGACTGTCTGCAGCCCTCTGCAACACCACCAACGATAGTAGCAATCTTTTCTGGATAATTCTTGCCGCATGCAATGTAATCAAGGAAGAAGAGTGGCTCTCCACCAGCACATACAACATCGTTAACACACATAGCAACTGCATCAATACCGATAGTATCATGCTTGTCCATAATGAAAGCTAACTTAACCTTAGTTCCACATCCGTCAGTTCCTGAAAGTAATACAGGCTCTTCCATCTCCTTAATCTTAGCGAGTGAAAATGCTCCTGAGAATCCGCCGATTCCACCTAACACTTCTTCTCTCATAGTAGACTTAACAGCCTCTTTCATTAACTCAACTGACTTGTAACCTGCTTCAATATCAACTCCAGATTTCTTGTAATCCATGATTCTTTCTCCTTCAATATTATGATAAATGTAAGTTAATGTAACTATTCAGTTACTAATTAATAATTCTTATAACCGACTTCCTGAAGTCTGGCATCCTTCTTCTGAACACTTTCCTTAAGATTCTTAGTATAATCCTTAAGCCTTTCAAGAAGTGCTGCATCAGATGTTGCAAGAATCTTGGCTGCAAGAATACCTGCATTGGCACCGCCGTTAATAGCAACAGTTGCAACCGGAATACCTGTAGGCATCTGTACTATTGAATATAATGAATCTCTACCGCCTAGTGATGTTGTGTGCATTGGAATACCAATAACAGGCATTGGGAAAATAGCTGCGCACATACCCGGAAGATGTGCTGCCATACCTGCACCTGCAATAATAACCTTAAATCCCTTCTCCTCTGCACTCTTAGCATATTCAAAGAATACGTCAGGCTCTCTGTGTGCTGAGATAATTGTCATCTCATACGAAATTCCTAACTGTTCAAGAATGTCTGCTGCCTTTGCCATAACAGGCATATCAGAGTCACTTCCCATAACAATTCCTACTAAAGCCATATTAACCTCCTATGTCCGATAGATATAATATTAAAATTAGTGAAAACACTAATTATCATTGTACTTTGTTTTAAACTTTGCGTCAAGATAAAGCCTGTTTACAGCTTACAATTATATATTTATGATTCTGTTAAAAATGCATCATTAAGTGCAAGCGTGCCATCAAGCACGAATCTGCCGTTCTTAATCAAGTCTGTTCTTGTTCCATCCTCTGCCACAACAGTAATATTACCAATCTCATCATACGGAATGGTAATATCGGTGTGACAGTTATAATAAGCCTTGTCCGGCTCCGTTTTACGAAGAAGTGAAACCTCATTATCCCTTGAGATAATCTCCTTGCCGTCCGGATTAGTTACATACACATCTTCTGCCCTTGAATAGCATGTGTCACCAACTGCAAAATGTGGTCCCATCTTCTCAACAATAAGAATCGGAAGCTTATACACAATATCATGCTTATTGGCAAACACATATGCTGTAGTGTTAGTTCCTATAGCAAACTCTCCGAGCGGTAAAGTTTCATGGTCATATAACACATTTGCCTTGAAAAGCTCTCTATTCTTAGCTTCATCATCAAAGTTAGTGCATGTGTAGTCCTTAACAAATCCGTCCTCAAACCATACCGTAAGATTATTGAACTTAATATCATTAAGATATACACTGCTCACATTAAGCACACCTGTTGTTTTCTTAAGCACAGGCGATGTAAATACTTCTCCAAGCGGAATATTAACGTCCGCAAGACAGTTCTCAAATACAGTCTGCGTCTTATGGTCGGTTATCTTCATAATAGAAACCTTCATGTCTGTGCAGTTTCCGTTAGCTCCTTTAACCTCAACATACTGTGCTGTATCAAGTACATCAATAAGTGCCTGCTGGATAGCTTTATATTTGTTATAATCAAGGGTATTAATCTTAACAGTACCCTCGAATATTTCCTCGAAATTCTCTCCAATCTCCGGTATCGGATAAGCAATTATTGTAAAGCTTCTCTCCTCGCCTTTAATATACTCATTAACAATGCTTCCCGCGTCATTGCTGTATTTTACAGAAAGCTTCTGCTGTTTTGCATCAAGGCTTAACGCCTCACTCTTAATCTGTGGTTCAAATGGCACTTCACCAAACACTTCCATAACAGCAGGTCCACCATGCACCGCTGCAAGCTCTTTGTTTTTCTCATAAGCAAGCCTCAGTGCGCCAGTCTTCCTCTCAATGAATTCTCCGTCCATATAAAGCGCATTGTCAAAACGATGGTCGAAATCCATCTGCTTGTTAGGATTAGCTCCGTAATAGCCAACCTTAATGTTAAGTCTTTTATTAATCGTGTTGACCGCTGCCCTATATATCGTAGGCTTAAGTCCAAGCTTTTCAAAGTTCTTAATCTCAGCTCTCACAAGTCTTTCAAATCCCAGACAGTATCTTATATTAACTGTTTTCTTCTTAGACAAATCCTTGCCTGTAAGCTCGAATCCAATTCTGTATCCTTCTGTAAATGTGTCTGCCATCTTCTGGATTTCTTCTTCACTGAGCGAACTAAGATACTCTGCTGTCTTAATCTCATTGTCTGTGACATACTCACCGAATCTGTACAGATATCTTACATCTGTAAGGTCAGACTCCATAATTATCTTAGTTGCAAAATCAAGTTCAGGGTCTAACAGCTCTCTTACCCGGTACTCCATAAGGTCATCACTGTAATCACTAACATACCAGTATACAGACTCTTTCATCTGCTTATAATCTGGCTTTCCACAGTCTTCCTCAGTCGATGCACACATGCAGTACACTTCAACAAAAAGCTCCATAAGTGCTGTCATCTCTGCCATTCTGCCTTCATATGCATACACAATCATTCCTCTTATCTCAACATAAAGGAATGACAAAAGTCTTCCCTCTGAAAGCCCTAACTTTGAAGCTGCATATGCCGGATTAGCGTAGCTTGTCTCATAAGCCTTGCCAATTACATCTTCATACAGTCCTGTATTCACATTCTTATACTCTTCAAGTGAACAATCTCTGAAAACATCAGCTTTTAAGTCAGCCGCAAGCTTATCCATCTTAAGAATAAATGTGGCAATACATTTGAAATAATCTGCAAACCCATCCGTCTTAAGCCCAGGTTCCTCTGCTATCTCTTTAATTCTTTCTATTGCAAGAGCGTAACGCTCTTCTACATTATCATTAAACAATTTCTTTCTCCTTCTGCCCTAATAAGGATTATATTCCCATTAAGAATACTGCTATCATAAATACTGCTATTACCCCACACAGCATTGAACCAAATCTCGAAGTTCCGTAGAACTTATTATCTTCTTTGAAGCTGATTAGTCCGATTACCGTTCCAATTACCGCTAAGATAAGGCTTAATATTCCAAGACTTCCTACTCTTAAGCCGCCTTCTCCTGCTGCTTTAAAAGACAGATACACTCCGTAACTTAAAGAAAGCAATGACAGTATTCCCATCGCAGTCGATATCAAACCACCAAGTGCCTGACTTTTATCAGAGAACTTGTATTTATTAAAAAGTTTCATTCTTTCACCTGTCCTTTTTATTAAACATTTTAACAATTCTGTATGCTATCGCATATACCGCATAACCGCACAATGCTCCCAGTACATTAAGCACAAGGTCATCAACATCAAAGCAGCCGACCTTACATATAAGCTGTACTGTTTCTATTGTAAGCGACAGTGCGAATCCATATGCAAATGTAGCAAAAACATTAATTCTGCCATTGGAAAGCCACGGCACGAATATTCCAAATGGTATGAATGCCAGCACATTTCCAATTATATTAAGAAATGCTATCCAGCCAAGCGAGTCAAAATGTCCAAGATAACGCCAATAGCGCCTGATTTCCGTGAACAGTGTAAGATTGTATTTGTAACCGCTGGCTATCTCTGCCCTTCCCATTCCTTCTGCGAAAAAGACTACATAAAAGAGCAGAATCATATATATAACAAAAAGCGCCCATTTTATAAGCGTTACATAATGTTTCTTTTTCATAACAAATCTGCCCGGCAGGCATAATTAACCCACCAGGCAGTTCCCCTTCACTAGAATAAGCTATCTGATCTGTGTGCAAGAAGTCTTGCACCATTAATAATCATCATTACACCTGCACCGATACCAAAGAGTATTATCAGGATACCAAATACAAGATTAGAAGCTCCTACTGACTTTAATTTCTTATAAAGATTCTCTTCCATAGTTAACCCTCCATTAACATCAGTTTTATGCGTTCTTAACACCATATTCTGCGTAATACTTGTCAATTGCTGCTTTTAGTGCATCATCAATAACTACCTTACCCTCACACTCTTTATTGTAAAGGTGTTCTACAACATCTGCCATAGATACAATTGCGCTTGTTGGGAAACCGTATCTTTCCTTAATCTCCTCAAGCGCACTCACCTTTCCGCCAAGGCCTACTTCCATACGGTTAAGTGAAACCATAAGTCCTACAATAGTAACATCTGCTGCCCCTCTTACCTTAGGAACTGTCTCTTCCATCGACTTGCCGGATGTTGTTACATCTTCTATCATAATGACTCTGTCGCCATCCTTTAACTTGCTTCCGAGAAATCCGCCCTTATCAGCACCATGGTCCTTCTCTTCCTTACGGTCTGAGCAGTATCTTACTTCCTTGCTGTAAAGCTTTGCATATGCAACTGCTGTAACTACGCTGATTGGAATTCCCTTATATGCTGGTCCGAACAGTACATCAAAATCATCACCATATGTTTCATGAATAGCCTTTGCATAATACTCACCAAGTCTTGCAAGCTGTGTTCCTGTAACATACGCACCCGCATTCATGAAGAAAGGTGACTTTCTTCCACTCTTTAAAGTAAAATCTCCAAACTTTAACACATCACTCTCTACCATAAAATCTATAAATTCCTGCTTATACTGCTCCATTATATCCTCCTTATTCTATAACGCTATTTTGTATTCAATATTGTTCTTTATTCTATCATAAAAATTCTTCTGTTTCAATGCGTCTTTGCGTTGATTTGTATTGCGCTGGATTTACCTACTAACCTCCACTCTTTCTCGCTCCTAGTAGGTCTTTTCTGCCTGCTCTCTGTTTCTCCCCTACTTAATTTCCAAGGATTTACCTACTAACCTCTGCCTTTTCTCGCTTTTAGTAGGCTTTTCTCCTCTGCATACAGCTCTCAGCTGGCTTGTTCTCTGACAAAAAGCCTACTAACCGCAGCTCTTTCTCGCTACTAGTAGGTCTTTTCCTCCTGATATGCCCGCCAATGCAAGTTAATCGCTTGCAAAAGACCTACTATCCTGATAAATATACCAGTCTAGTAGGTCTTTGACATTTTATATAAGTATTCATTGCAATAGCATTCACTATATAAGTATTTATTAAGTTTATCTCAATCCTTTTATCAACGGAATAAGCATAAGTAATGCAACTATTCCAACAAGTCCAACAACAACACCTAACACCATCTTTCCAAAGACCATTGAAAAGCACATTCCAATTCCAAGTAGAAGTGCACCAAAGATTGCAAGGATAATAGTACCAATTGTCTTTCCCTTTAATCTGATAGGTTCCTTGCCTTCCATTCTTCTCCACACAATAAGTGTGATTAACAGAATCACCAGACCAGCTACACCCGATACTATTCCCTGACGGAACATTCCCCATTCAGGAATCAATGCCATGCACATACCAAGTGCAAAGAAGACCATTCCGATTGTCCCTAATATCATTGCTACAAACTTACTCTTTTTCATATTCATTTACCTCATTTCTTTATGTTGTGTGATTATTAATATTCCTATTTCTCTTCAAGAAATCTGTCTACAAATGCATTCTCAATCTTTTTAAATGTACCTACCACTCCATCTTCAATCTTGTGATATGCACCTGTAAATATTCCTTCAACTTTCTTGTAATCATTTACTGCTTTCTTTCCAAGTTTTCATGTTTTCAGCTGATACTCTGCCATAATTAATTTTCTCCATATTTCTGCAAGCTCTCAAGCTCACTGATTTAATTTATGTCTGAATTCTAACAGCCGATTGTTTAATAAATGCTTGAATTATGTTTCAAAAATATTAATTAAAGGAAGCAGAATGCATTTATCGCATCTGCTTCCTTTAATTAATAACTAATATCTATTTCCCTTAAAAACTTCTTTGTTATGATTACTTTTCATCAATATGGATAAGCGCTATTTATTGCATTGCCATAATCTGTTCTTTCTTGTCCATTCTTCAATACTATTGTTCTTGTAAATTCATCATCATTAATTTCATAACTTTCTACATTTTCTTTTTTTACAAATATCAATGTACCAGATACATCTTTTAATTCCGTGTTATACGCTGTAAATATTAATGGACAATTATAATATTCAGGGTGCAACTTATTTACTACATGCTCATTACGTATTTCCGCATAAAAACAAGCAGCTCCATTATCCTGATACATTATCATTTTAAGTGGGTCTGAAGCATATAATATATATCCCTCATCATATTTTACATTTACCATTCTATAGTCTTGTCCTATTCTATAGCCTAATCCTGATTCATCCTTAACAACATCAATATACTCTTTATAATTGTCGTTATTAATCTCACATTTGATAAAAATATCTTCTTCTGTTGCACTTTCTGTCTGTTCCTCTACAATAGTCCCAGTCTGTTCTGATATACTATCCACGTCATTATCTGATTGACACGCACATAGTCCTGAAACAACACACAAAGCTAATGCACTAATCAGAAAGGTCTTATTCATTTTGTTTCTTTTATCTAGTTTTTTCATATTGTATTCTCCTCCACTTTAATGGTTATATTTTTTATATGTATATCTGTCAAGATATACATATACCTTATATGCGTAGTATATAAGGTCGCAAAATTTTCGTTAAACTGTACTGCAAACATAACGATTTCCCAAGCAAAATTACATAAGAAGTATGCTCCATACAAGTTACTTTTCAAACAAACAACATCAAGACATAAAGATTCTCCTTGACCTCAACCTGACTTTAGGTGTTATCATATAAAATGTATTAAAATATAAGATAAGGAGTATCAGAAAACATGTATATTGAGAATATTAACAGTCCTGCTGATGTGAAGAAATTAAACATTATGCAGCTTAATGTCCTTGCAGAAGAAATGCGTCACGCCCTTCTTACAAGAGCCAGCAAACACGGCGGACATTTTGGTCCTAACTTCGGTATGGTAGAAGCAATCATCGCCATGCATTATGTATTTGATTCGCCTAAAGATAAAATCGTATTTGATGTATCACACCAGTGTTATCCACACAAAATGCTCACTGGAAGAAAAGACGCATATCTTTATGAGGAGCATTATAATGATGTGTCAGGATACACTAATCCGGACGAAAGCGAACATGATTTCTTTACTGTAGGTCATACTTCAACTTCTATAAGTCTTGCCTGCGGTCTTGCCAAAGCAAGAGATTTAAACGGTGAAGATGGTAATGTAATCGCTGTTATAGGTGATGGTTCTTTAAGCGGCGGCGAGGCTTTGGAAGGTCTTGATTTTGCTTCTGAATTAAATGGCAACATGATTATTGTTGCTAACGATAACGATATGTCTATTGCTGAGAATCACGGTGGTCTTTATGCCAACTTAAAGCTTCTTCGTGAAACAAATGGACAGTCTGAATGTAATCTTTTCAAAGCAATGAACCTTGATTACATCTATGTTGATAAGGGAAATGATATTGCTTCTTTAATTGAAGCATTTGAAAAGGTTAAAGATACTAAAAAAGCTGTTGTTGTCCACATTAATACGCTTAAAGGCAAGGGTTATGCACCTGCTGAACAGAACAAAGAAAAATGGCACTGGCATATGCCTTTTGATATCGCAACCGGTGAATCTCTTTTCAAGGACGAAGAGCCTGATTTCTCTGACGCTTCTTTAGAATATCTGTTAAAGAAGATGGACGAGGATAAGAGTGTTGTTGCAATCACAGCCGGAACTCCTACTGTTATGGGATTTACTGCTGACATGAGAGCTAAGGCTGGAAAGCAGTTTGTTGATGTTGGTATCGCAGAGGAAACTGCTGTTGCATTAGCTTCCGGTATCGCTGCTAACGGCGGAAAGCCTGTATTTGGCGTTTACAGCTCATTTATACAGAGAGCCTATGACCAGATTACACAAGATGTATGTATCAACGGAAATGCAGTAACATTTGCAGTATTTGCAGGCTCTGTATATGGAATGAATGATGTTACACATCTTGGACTTCAGGATATTCCTATGCTTAACAGTATTCCTGGTCTTGTATATCTTGCACCTGTTACTAAGGAAGATTATATTGCAATGCTTGACTGGTCTTTAACACAGAATGAGTATCCTGTTGCTATTAAAGTTCCGGGTGGCAGCATGATTTCAACAGGCACGCCTGTAACTAAAGATTTCAGCAAGCTTGACACTTACGAGATTACTAAGAAAGGAAGCAGAGTTGCTATCCTCGGGCTTGGAACTTTCTATGAAACTGCTGTAAAAGCCGCTAATATTCTTAAGACTTCACACGGAATTGACGCAACTGTTATCAATCCTTACTATATCTCAGATATTGACGCAAACACTCTTAATGAATTAAAGAAAGACCACGCAGTAGTTGCAACTCTTGAGGACGGCTACCTTGAAGGCGGCTTCGGAGCTAAGATTGCAGCATTCTATGGTTCTTCTGACATGAAGGTATTAAACTTTGGTATTAAGAAAGAATTTATCGACAGATACAATGTCGCAGAAGTATTAAAGGACAATCACCTTACTCCTGAACAGATTGCTGAAGATATCGCAGCAACATTATAATCAAAAAGACATGGCAGTCACCTTAATGATGACTGTCATGTCTTTTTAGATTAATGACCGGTAAAAAATCACTTTACGCAGCCTATAAGTTCTTTAATATCTTTTACATTATTCTTTTCCATATATTCCCTGATTCCATCAATAACCTTAATAGTTGTATATGGATCATTAAAATTCGCTGTTCCAACAGCAACTGCACTTGCACCAACCATAATCATTTCAAGTGCATCCTCTGCTGTTCTGATTCCACCCATTCCAATTATAGGAAGGTTAATTGCATTGGCAACCTGATAAACCATTCTTACTGCGATTGGGTGAATAGCAGGTCCTGACACACCGGCAGTCTTGTTAGCTACTGCAAATGTTCTTCTGTTCACATCAATCTTCATACCTGTAAGAGTATTGATAAGTGAAACCGCATCTGCACCACCTGCCTCTACAGCCTTTGCCATCTCTGTAATATCAGTAACATTAGGACTTAACTTCATAATAACCGGCTGCTTTGCGACCTTCTTAACCGCCTTAGTAATAGCCTCCGCAGAAGATGGAACCTGTCCGAAAGCAATTCCACCCTCTTTGACATTAGGGCATGAGATATTGATTTCAAGAAGGTCAACTGGCTGTTCGCCAAGCTTTTCAACAGCATCCACATAATCTGCCTCAGATTTTCCACAAACATTAACAATAATCTTAGTATCGTACTGTTTAAGAAATGGAATATCTCTTTTTACAAATGTATCAAGTCCCGGATTCTGTAATCCGATAGCATTCATCATCCCACCATAAGTCTCAGCAATTCTTGGTGTAGGATTGCCCGGCCACGGAATATTGGCAACACCCTTGGTTGTCACTGCACCGAGTCTGTTAAGATCAACATATTCTCCGTACTCCATGCCTGAACCGAATGTTCCGGAAGCAACTGTCACAGGATTCTTTAATTCAACTCCTGCAATATTGACTGACATATTAATATCGCTCATTACAGTTCTACCTCCTTAACATTAAATACCGGACCTTCCTTGCACACTCTCTTATTCTTAACCTGAGAATGGTCGTCAATCTCAGTTGATTTACATACACATGCAAGACATGCACCAATTCCGCATGCCATCTTCTCTTCTAATGAAACATAACACGGAATATCATTCTCAAGTGCATATGCCTTAATTGCACGAAGCATAGGAGTTGGTCCACATGCAAATATAACATCTGCCTCAACCTTTTCCTGTTTTACAGCATCTAATACATTACCCTTTGCTCCAACGCTTCCATCTTCAGTTGCAATATACACATCTGTATCAGCAACTGCTTCAAAATCTTCCTTAAGGAAAGTCTGGCTGTTTCTGTAACCGACTACAACATTCTTGTGGCAGTCTAATCTTCTTGCAAGCTCAAGCATAGGAGGAACACCTATTCCGCCACCGAAAAGAATAGCCTTATCAAAACTTCTGCCTTCTGCCTTAATCTCTGTAGCAATTTTTCCCAGATCATAACCATTGCCAAGAGGTCCCTGAATATCAAGATATTCTCCCGCCTTCATCTTAGAAAACTCTTCTGTTCCCTTGCCGGCAACTCTGAATACAATTCTTAAATTATTATTCTCAACCTTACATATACTGATAGGTCTTGGTAACATTCTTGAACCATCATTAGAATATACTGATATAAACTGTCCTGCCTTAGCGGCCTTAGCAATATTCTTTGTTTCAAACCATATTTCATAGACTCCGTCAGCAAGACAATCCGCCTTAAGAATCTTCGCATTTTCTCTGTACGCCATAATAATCTCCATTATTAACCTGTGTGTAAATATGTATAATTACTTGCCAAGTGCTCCGTTGATATCAGCAATCATATCAAGAGCAGCCTGTCTTGAAGCTTCTCCGAAGTTCTTCTCACCAAACTTCGCATACTGCTCCTTAGTATATGCTGCAATAATTCCTCTTGAGCTGTTTACAATAGCTCCAAGTCCGTCAGGATTAAAGAAATCAACAAGATCCTTGCCCTGTCCGCCCTGTGCACCATATCCTGGTACAAGGATATACGCCTTAGGCATAACCTTTCTTAATACTCTTCCCATCTCTGGGTAAGTAGCTCCAACAACCGCACCGACATTGCTGTAATCTCCGTCCATGCTTGAAGCTCCCCACTCATTAACCTTCTCACCAACTAACTCATATAATGGTCTTCCGTTGATAAGCTGATCCTGGAATTCTCCGCTTGAAGGATTAGAAGTCTTAACAAGTATAAATATACCTCTGTCCTGCTCATTACAAACCTTAATAAATGGATTGATACCATCAGAGCCAAGATATGGATTAACAGTTGCAAAATCTTCGTCAAAAGGAGTAATTGCCTTAGAGCCAACATTTACCTTTCCAAGATGTGCTACCGCATAAGCCTCAGAAGTTGAACCAATATCGCCTCTCTTAACATCACCGATAACAATCATGCCTTTCTCGTGACAGTAATCAACTGTTTTCTTGAATGCCTTAAGTCCTTCAATTCCAAACTGCTCATACATTGCAATCTGTGGTTTAACAGCTGGAACAATGTCATATATATTATCTATAATGCCTTTGTTATACTGCCATATAGCCTCTGCTGCTCCTTCAAGTGTCTCACCATACTGCTCAAATGCAGCATCTGCAAGATGCTTTGGAAGATACTTCATCATCGGATCAAGTCCTACAACTATTGGTGCATTAGTCTCTACAATCTTATCAACAAGCTTCTTAATCATTAATCTACTTTAGCCTCCTTAATTCATACGCAAAATCACTTTATTTTACAACTTTGGGACTTCTCTTTCAATAAGAATTTCAGTTCCATTATGATCTGAGTATACAACTCTTCCATTAACAATTGTATATAACACTTTTCCATACACATGCTTTCCTTCAAATGGAGTATTCTTTCCCTTTGAAGCAAATCTGTTGCTGTCAATATCATATTCCGCTGTAGGATCAACAACTGCGATATCTGCCACCTTTCCTGGTGCCAATACACCTCTGTCAATTCCTATAATCTTAGCCGGATTATAACTCATTTTCTCTACCATCTGTAATGGAGTAAGTATGCCTGTTCTTACAAGTTCCGTAATAGTAACAGGAATTGCTGTCTCAAGGCCTACAACTCCGAATGGAGCTTCATCAAAAGGCCTTGCTTTCTCAGTCGGATGATGTGGTGCATGATCAGTTGCAATAGCATCAATTACACCTGAAGCAAGTGCCTCCTTAATTGCCTTAACATCATCATCTCTTCTTAATGGAGGATTAATCTTAAAATTAGCATCATCACCATTAACTGCTTCTTCAGTAAGGGTAAAATGATGTGGTGCAACCTCTGCTGTCACATTAATCCCCTGCTCCCTGGCTGTCTTAATAATGAATACAGACTCCTTATTAGACACATGGCTGATATGTAGCTTTGCCCCTGTATTCTTGGCAAGAAGAATATCTCTTGCAACAATAACATCTTCTACCGCATCCATTATTCCGAAAAGACCGAGTTCCTTGGCTCTCTCGCCCGCATTCATTACACCTCTCGCTGCAAGGTTAGTATCCTCGCAATGTGCAAATACAGGGATATCAACCTCTGCGGCCTGTCTCATAGCCTGTCTTGCAGTTCTCGCATTCATGATAGTTCCACCATTATCACTGACTGCAATGGCCCCTGCATCTTTAAGTGCCTCGAAATCAGTAAGATATTCTCCCTCCTGACCCGCAGTCATGGCTGCTATTGTATACAGATTAAGGTCAGTAACCTCTTCCGCCTTATCGGTTACATACTGTAACATATCAACATTATCAATTACAGGTTTCGTATTAGGCATCATGCACACAGTTGTGTAGCCACCTCTTGCTGCAGCTCTTGAACCTGTTCTTATAGTCTCCTTATGTTCAAGTCCCGGTTCTCTGAAATGTGCATTAAGGTCAACCAGTCCTGGCATAACCATGCATCCTGATGCGTCAATTACATCATCCGCCTGTGATTCGTCAATGTTCTCCTCCATAGATGCAACAAATCCATCTTTGATAAGTACATCCATAACTTTGTCTGTTTTACTTGCAGGATCAAGTACTCTGCCTTGTTTAATCAATATGTTCATTCGCCCAATCTCCCCTCTAAGTTATTTTCTTCAAAGACTTTAGCTGGTACAGGTTTACCAAAGTAATATCCCTGTATGTAATCTACTCCAAGTCTTTTGAGCAAATCATACTGCTCCTTATGTTCAACACCCTCAACAACTATCTTAGTTCCAATAGTCTTCGAGAGATCAACTATAAGCTTTACAAATGCCTGTGCATAATCATCTTCCACAATATCGTCTATAAATGTTTTATCAACCTTAATAATATCAAGAGGAAGTTGCTTTATATAATTAAGTGAAGAATATCCTGTGCCGAAATCGTCCAGTGCTATTCTAGGTCCCAGTTTCTTGAGACCTGTGATAATTTCCATAACTCTATGCATATCATTAATTGCAAATGATTCTGTTATCTCAAGTACAACATTCTTAGGATTAACTCCTGTTTTTTCAAGAATTTTCTTGATATTCTCTACAACATCCTTCTGTAACAGCTGTACAACCGATAGATTAACATTAACATAGAAATCCGGATGTCCATTATCATTCCACAGTTTACAGCGTCTGCATGCTTCCTCTAGAACGTAATCACCAATTGATGTAATTAGCCCAAGATATTCTGCAAGTGGGATAAACTCTCCAGGTCCCATAAAACCCAGCGCCTTGCTATCCCATCTGACAAGTGCTTCACATGATGTACACTGCTGCGTATCAGCATTCACAACCGGCTGATAGAATACTACGAATTCGTCTATTCCTGTAGAAACCGCCTGTCTCATACTGTTCTCAATATCAAGACGCTGGGAAGTTGCACTCTCTACTTCGCTGCTATAATATACATATCTGTTCTTTCCTGAACGCTTGGCTGCATACATCGCAACATCTGCCATTCTTGTTATCTCATGTACATCCACGCTGTTGTCAGGAAAGAATGCTATTCCCATACTCATTGTGCAGAAATACTCTGTTTCCATAAGATACCATTGTTTATTGAATAATAATGTTATATTGTTAATAACCTTATCCAGATCCCCAAAAAGCTCCGGTTCAACAATTATTACAAATTCATCTCCACCCATTCTGTAACAATGTCCCCGAAGTCCTGGAATACCTGCAATCCCCGCTGCTATCTGCTGTAACAGGATATCGCCATACTGATGTCCAAGCCCATCATTGATATGCTTGAAATCATCCAGATCTATAAATAATACAGCTCCCTTATTACCGTTCTGCACTGAATCTTTTATTGCTTTCCTTAAATCAACCTCGCATTTCATCCTGTTGTATAAACCTGTAAGAAAATCATTGTGTGCCTGATATTCTATCTTCTGCTGGTTCTTTTTCTTCTGTGTAATATCAGCTGCTGATGCAGCAATTGCATTAATCCCACTAATCCACACCAGCTGTGTGAACTTCACCTCAAACCACAGACCTGATTCCGTATTATATCTTTCCATCGGTGTACCAATTCTACCCTGTACATCACCATTTTCCAGAGCATTGTGTATACAATCCATAATTGTTCTATGGATTTCCGGCACTCTTGCCGCAATTCTGTTCTCAAAAAGCACCTCTCCTGAGTCCGTAGCACACACAACAATTCCAGAATCTATATTATCAAGAATCTTCTGTACAACCTCATAGGAAGACTTCCCTTTATAAATAATTGTTCCACTATCCGTTATGCCTTGAAGCCCCATACCTATGCCCTTACCCCTTCTCAAAACATTACTTTTACGCCATATAAATATTAATAATATTATAGCTTATTACGAGCCTTTTGAAAACTCATATTTTTAATTTAACAGATAATTAATTGTTTTATATCAGATGGGGTGTTATTATATCTTTATATCAATTTATTTATGAGGATTATTATGGATATTATTAAATTCAACACAACACTAAAAGCTTCTGGAAAAGATTATTCCAGAATAGTTTTCTGGAACAGATTCGTACGAAACCCTATCGAACTTATATTGTCATGGACACCTGCAGTTATATCTATCGTGCTTCTGTGTCTGCATTTTTACTCAAGCTTTCTGTTGATTCTTTATGCTGTATGTTGGTTTTATCCGTTATATATATTCGGATACCAGTTCAAGTCAAGCGTGAACTATCACCTGAAACACAGAGATCCATCTGAGGAAGCGCCTTGTACTATAACTCTTATGGATAATGCTATCATGGCTGATATTCCTGACCATAACCTTGTATATACATACGAATGGAATCAGTTCACTAATGTTTACAACAAATTTGGCTATTACATGTTATTTAACAAAGGACGCATGATTGTCATGTTAAGCCAGAATGACATGCCAGATGACATTAAAGCTGCTGTTCCTGCCTACATCAAGTCACATGTTGATAGAAACATTTGCAAAATCAATTTCTAGGAACTATAAAAAAAGCGTTTCAACCAGTTAAAGTTGAAACGCTTTTTTATTCTTAATTATCTTGCAAGCCATCCGCCATCAACAGCAAGTGTAAATCCATTAACGTAATCAGATGCAGCCGATGCAAGGAACACAACCGCTCCTTTCATATCGTCCGGAGTACCCCAGCGTCCTGCCGGAATTCTGTCTATAATAGCTTCGCTTCTGTCAGAATCACTCCTTAACTGTGCTGTATTATTAGTAGACATATATCCTGGTGCAATCGCATTAACATTAATATTATGGCTTGCCCATTCATTACACATAGCCTTTGTAAGACCCATTCCTGCGCTCTTACTTGCTGTATAAGAAGGAACCCTTATTCCACCCTGATATGAAAGCATAGAATTAATATTAATAATCTTACCACCATGTCCCTGCTTAATATACTGCTTTGCAAATGCCTGACTTAAAAAGAATACCATCTTCTGATTAACCTGAATAACACTATCCCATTCATCTTCCGTAAAATCAATAGCATCATTTCTCTTAATAAGTCCTGCATTATTAACAAGAATATCAACTTGTCCATATGCAGCAATTGCTCCATTAACAATAGTCTCAATCGCTGCCATATCCGAAAGATCTGCTATAACCTCTGTGAATTCTCCTCCATCAGCTTCTATAAGCTTCTTCGTATCTTCACATGATCTTCTCGCAACTCCTACAACTTTAGCTCCTGCCTGTGCAAGCGCAACAGACATTCCCTGTCCAAGTCCTGTATTAGCACCTGTAACAACTGCAACTTTTCCATCAAGTCTGAATGCATCAATTATAGACATATTTTACTCTCCTCTAAATATATTAATTAAAACCTATTATATTATTAGCTATCTTATATCCCTGCTTAGACACCCATCTTCCTGCAGCTGTCGGAATATTAACAGACCATCCTAAAAGGCTGTGTCTTAACTTCTTATAAAGTGCCTCATCCTTATCCTTGGCATACTGCCACAAAGCCTTTTTCTTTTCAAGATGTTCTTTTGTTCCAGATACAATAAGAAAAATAGATGATACTTCCATCATAATTCTTAAGTAATTAATCATATACTTTCTGCAATTGATATTCTGAGGGTTCTCTGAAATGAACGAATCAATCATTCTCTTATTAACAGATAGCTGCTGGTCAATACGCGAAATCATGACACTTTCATTAACCGACTGATCTTCTCTTCCAATAAAATATCTGTAGAAATTCGTATTAACATAATACATTTTCTTAACATATGGAAGCGGCTCAAATACAAATATGTTATCAACATAAAATGTATGCTTAGGGAGCTGTAATCCGCAATCCTTTAAAAGCTGCGTTCTGTATACTACAGTATGCATAAGAATGTACTGGTCAACCTTAAAATCGCCAATATTAATGTCATCCCATGTAAACATCTGTCCAACTGGAAATACATTCTCATAATGAATAACTTTCTTTCTCTTTGCTCCAACCTTCTCATACACATAGTTAGCGATAACCATATCTGGCTCTTCACCCTCTTCAAAGCTTCTGAGAGTCGCAAGCATCCTCTTATAGCTCTTGGAATCTACCCAGTCATCACTGTCAACAACCTTAAAAAACTTACCTGTAGCATGCTTAAGCCCCGTATTAACAGCATCACCATGTCCACCATTCTCCTGATGTACAGCTTTAACTATTTCTGGATATTCCTGCTCATAACGCTTTGCTATCTCATATGTATTATCCTTTGTTGAACCATCATCAACTATAATAACTTCAACCTCATCCCCTCCAGCAATCACTGTATTAATACAATGCTCCATATACTCTGCTGAGTTATAACATGGTATTGCAAATGATAATAATTTACCCATCAAATTTCTCCTTTACATTCTGTCAGGGCATTCAATTGCAAGTAAATCAATACACTGCTCAAGAATGCTCTTAGTAAGGCTGATAAGTGCAATATAACTTGCCTTCTTAACCTCATCCGGTTCTGAAAGTATCTTATTATTATGATAAAAACCATTAAATGCATTAGATACTTCATATATGAACTGACATATCTTATGTGGTGCGTTATCCTTATATGCTCCATCAATCATATCTGCAAACTTAATAAGTGATAACGACAGATTCTTCTCACTTTCTTCTTTTGCACCCATAATCTTAAGATTCTCAAGACTTCCGCCATTCTCCTTATATTTGTTAAGGATAGACTTAATTCTTACAATTGTATACAGAATATATGGACCCGTATTACCTTCAAATGAAGAAAATCTGTCAATATCGAATACATAATCTTTAGATGCCTGATTAGATAAATCACCATACTTAAGTGCAGCAAGACCCACAATCTTAGATATATTATCAGCTTCTTCATCCGTCATTGAACGGTTCTCTTTAATCTTATTAAGAATAACTTCATTAATATCAGATATAAGATGTTCAAGACGCATAAC
>ERZ860322.573-NODE-573-length-26574-cov-21.459293_pt1 | contig 26574 bp, 22 predicted proteins | sample MGYA00509979_ERZ860322 | MGnify/ENA primary metagenome ERZ860322 (study PRJEB30046, sample SAMN00715217) | human gut metagenome | study: EMG produced TPA metagenomics assembly of the A metagenome-wide association study of gut microbiota in type 2...
TTGTATGGCTAAGGGGCCAGTCGATGCGCCTGACCCCAACATTTATTGTAGAACCTTTTATTTTTTGAACCATGCGGTTCATCGAAAGTTATCGGTTTTGATTATAAAATATGAGTAACAACTGAAAAGGAGGTACTCAAAATGTCAAAGTATAAGACCATAGACGTGTGGAACCGGGTTTTCGGCACGAAGCAGGAGGCGTATGATTATACCGGACGGCTGATGAAAAAATCCGCCTGCGGGAATCCGAACAGTGCTTATCACCCGACGCTTGACCACATCCGCCCGCTTTCCGCCGGCGGCTGCGATGTCCTCGAAAACATCATCATTTGCCATCGTGATACCAACGAAGAAAAAGCAGATCACTTCCCGCACTGGAAAGCGAACGGCGCCCATTACCACGCACGCAGAGTAAAAGGCTCCCGTGTGGAATACGAGATTATTGAAGATTAAGGAGGCAAATCTATGAGTAAGCATTTCTTCGACTATGACGACGGTGATTTTGCGTATACCGTTTCCGACAATATGGCAATCGACTCCGACGGCAATATGATGATGCGCATGGGCGACAATATGGCTATGGACATGGACAGCGGAGAGCTTCACATTATTTCGTCATGGGATGATGAGGGCGATTAAAAAATCGTTATAAATGAACACCGCAGCCCCGACCTTTCAAATGAGATTCGGGGATGCGGTTTTGACACTGCGAAAACTGACCCCAATAAAGGCTTTCCCTTATTTCCATTGCGTTTCCCTTAAAACACGGTGCGAAATAAGGGAATTGTATTCCGCTGTTCACTCGGTTCTCCCCGTCAGAAACAAAAAAATGCTGCCCCACCGTTTCCAGTGAGGCATATATTATGTACTCTCTTTCATCATTTTTCTTTTCTGCCGCCGCTGTTCGTTTTCACGCTCTCGGCGCCGTATGTATTTGAATTCCCGAATCAGTTCTTTGTATTTTTCCGTGCGCGGGTGCGCCAGCCTTTGCGGTGATGCCATAAAGCCGATAAATTCCGCTTTGGCGCAGTACTGTATAGAGCCGAGTTTAATGCCGACCAGAACTTCTTCCCGTATCCATTCGTGAATGCGCTGCGGGCTGTGGCCGACAAGTTCCGCCGCCGTCTGCGTGGGCAGAGCCTCCGGCAACTCTGCCCACTGCGAGTCCAGCCACCGCCGAAAGGCTTCGCAGTTTTCCGGGGTGGCTTCAAACATCGGGAGCGGATGCCATTCGGTGCGGTTGGAGAACATGCCGCTCAGCTCCGATAAAAATCCCGGCTCGGTATCCATACGGGCTTTGAACCGCACCGCATCCTCTGTCCGCACCCGATATTTATGGGTTGAGTGTCCCGTGTTTTCGTGCGGGATATAGTTGTTGTCCATCAGATATTTCATTTTCCGCGTGGAGATGTGCAGGTACTGGCGAAGCTCGCTCCCGCTCATAAATTCTTTTTCAGTCATATATAAAATCATCCTTTCTGTCAGCAAAAATGCGCCCGCCGTGGGCGCATTATTCTTTTGCTTTATTGAAAATACTGCTGATTACATCGGCGCTTTCCTGTTTCTTGGACTTATCCAGATGGGCATAGATATTTGCCGTGGTGGACAGGTCGGAATGACCGAGAAAGGTCGATACATTCAGCAGCGGAACATCCTGATTGATGAGGATGCTGGCGAAGGTGTGGCGCAGGTCGTGGAACCGAATTTTGCGCAGACCGTATTGCTTGATCAGGTCGGCGAACCGCTGCGTGACCCGATTCGGGCGGATCAGCCCGCCGAGCTGATCGACGCAGATATAATCGTCGTATTTGCGATTGTAGCTGCCCTTGAACATACGGCGGTACAGGTCCTGCTTTTCCCGTTCCTCGCACAGCATTTCATACACCGGGTCCGGCAGCGGCAGCGTGCGGCGGCTGGATTTGTTTTTCATTTCCTCCACGGGTTCAACGATGACCTTGCCGTTTTCCTTGTACTCAATGATTTTGGTGTCAAGCAGTATGGTTTTCTTTTCCCAGTCTACCCTCGACCACCGTGCGCCCAACGCCTCACTGCGGCGCAGCCCCAAGCCGCCCGCCAGCATAACCGCAGGATAGATAATATCCCCGCGAATAAGCCCGAGCATGGCGATTAGCTCCTCCTCGGAATAGTTTTCTCCGGTGAACTTGTTTTTCTTCGGGCGGTCGATGCGGTCAAAGGGGTTCGAGTCAATCAGCCCGTCCTTGAAAGCCCGTTTGAAGGCGCTGTGCAGAACGGTGTGGTAGTGGATAACAGTGTTGGCAACAACGCCTGAGGCAAACATCCAATCATAAAAATCCTCAATGTCCTTTGCGGTGATGTTGCCGACCGTCAAATCCTTTCGGGCAGTAAAATACCGCCGAATTCTACCGTTTATCATTCCGCGGTAGCTTTCGGCGGTACTCTTTTGAATGTTTTTCTCGATCTTTTTAAAGTAGGCGCACATATAATCGTAGATCGGAATATCCGAGGCAGGCTTTTTGTTTTGCGCGATCTGCTCGGCGTAGGTTTGTTCAAAGGCTTGCACCACCTCTCGGTAGGCTTTGTTCACCTTTGATTTGTTGGCGCTTTCGGGCAGTCCCAGCGCGCGCCATACGGGTTTTGTCCTGCCGTTCTCTCTGACCTGTATCACGGCATAGAGACGGCCTTTCTTAGCCTGTACGCTGGCTGCAAGTGTGGTTGCGGCATTCATTTGCGTTCACTCCTTTTTTGTTTTTGCCGACACGAACAATATCACAACTCACCGCACAAGTCCAGACTTTTTCGGAAGTTTTCTCAAGAAAACAGACCTTTGGGTTCGAACTTGGGACTTCTCTTTGCCGCAGATAGTCAATGAGTTGCGATTTGGCAATGCGGTTTTCTCTGCCGACCTTCACTGCCGGAAGGGTCTTTTCTTTTATCAGCTTGTATACCGTCTTGGTGCTGACCCGCAGGATCTCCGCGACCTCGGCGGCGGTCAGTGCCGCCGGATAGCAGCGCAATTCTTTTTCGTGTTCTTTTTTCGTCATAGGCAATTCTTTTCTCCTACATATTCATGATATGTCCGTCGTTTTCCTCGGCGGTCATATCTTCCTCGCTGTCGGCTGCGGCGGTGAGGATTCCGAGCGCAAGCCCGATAACGGCACCGAGGTTGGAGGCGTTTTCCTGCGCCTCAATGCGCTTTCGGCGTTCCTCCGGGTCCTCGGCAGTGCCGTCAATTATACTGCCAGCTTCCAGAATACCGCGCAGACCAGCAGCGACAGCGCCACCGCCGATATCGCCGTGGCTATCATAATTTTCAATATTTTTCGGTGCAGTTTCTCTATCGTGCTGTCCAGCGTCTCGGTACTCTTTGAAAGGGTTTCGGAGCAATTCAAAATAAACCGCTCTTGATTCTTCCCAGCCTGTTCGATGAGGTTCTGCATCTGCGCCGCCGTTTTGCGGTTCTCCGTCACCACTTCCCGCACCGTCTTTTCCATATATTCCGCCTCGATATTCTGTATTTGGGTGCAGTGGTCGCTCAATTCCTCCGCCGTCGCCAGCCGTTCGATCATCTGATACAGTTTCGGCTGAAACTCCACCGCGTCCGCCAGCAGTTTGCTCTCCCGCTTGCGCTGTTCTATCGGGATCGCATACACCTGCGGCTGATACGGGATCTGATCCAGTTCGGACAGCGTCCGCGTGTTTTTCTTCCTCAGCATATCCATTGCCGAGTTCTGCTGTGTGCTGTTTTCTGATTGTGAATTCATATTCCAATACCTCTTTCAAATATTTTTCATCGTGCAGGCGTATATCTCTGCACTTCATTCCGTTCGGACAAGTGAAAGTAATATATTTTCGCTCGTCCGTCCATGTGACTTTGTAGCCGAGCCGCTGCATCTCCCGTATAAAATCCGCACGATTGCCGCTTCGGTTCATCACGAAATCAATATCGGACATCAGCTTGAACTTCCAGCTGTCACCCTTTGCCGCGGCGCGGTACTCTCGGCTTGAAATGTTTGCGCCGTCTTTTTTATACGGTTCCAGAACGCTCAGCCCATACTGCTGACAGATACCGTCGCTGAGTGAGCGCAGCTTTGTCAGCGTGCCGGGGTTTTGGCGCAGCTTCATTCCGTTTTCGTAATGCACGGAGTTGATGACAAAGTGATTGTGCAGATGTGCAACATCGGTGTGCGTGGTTACCAGCACCTCATGCCCCGGCCACGCCTTTTTCGCAAACGCCAATCCGATTTCGTGCACCTGCTCGGCGGTCACGCTTTCGCTCGGCGAAAAGGATTGCACATAATGATAAAAATTCATTCCGCCTTTTTTGTGATGTGCGGTCTTGGTCGCCATAAATTCCGTGAACGCATTTTCGCCGCTGCAGTTTACGCCGCTCACCAATCGGCGACCGCTGTCCTCGTCCGCAACCTTTTTCTGCTGCAAACAGTATTCAATCACCGCTTTCATTGCGCTGATGCTTTGCCTCGATTCGGGAATAAAACTTACCGTTGCCATTATCCTTTCCTCGCAATGCTGAGCAACTGCTCGTAGATCATCTTCTGCCCGTCGATCATATCTTCGAAGTTGTATGACCGAAACGCGCCGGCGTTGATCTTTGCCGTGATTTGATTTAAGTTGTTGCCAATGCGTTTGAGCTCGATCAGCAAGGGCTTCACATCTTCCGCAACATGAATCGGCGTTTCCAGAGACAGCAAAACAAGATAGTCGGTGATGCTGCGCCCGGCGCGTTTGGCGTTGCGTTCGATGCGTTCTTTTTCGGATTTGGTCAGCCGAATTGTCAGCGTGGTGTCACGCCGTCTTTGTTTACTCATAAATATCACTCTCCGTTTCTAAATTCAGTGGGTTCGGGCTGCCGCCCGTAAATAAAGGCGTTTCGGCGAGGACAGCCGGACGCTCTGCTTGCCCCGGACGAAGTCCGGGAAATCGGCAAAACCGACGCTCCCGCAAACGCCCCGAATTCGCATTGCTTCCGGCGCATCGGCGGTTTATCCCTACTCCCCGCCGAAAGCGGCACAAATCGCCTGTAAACCGCCGACAGGGACGAAAGGAACGCTTGGGACGAACCGATTGGGGGTACACCGATTTAACCGTCACCAACGGCACTTTCGTCACCGGCAGAAAAGGAATATTCGATTTCCAGCAGTCGTGCGCCGTTGCTGCGGTGACTGCGAAAGCGCACGCCGAAATCGGCAAGGCGATATTCCCATAGATTCATCAACCGTTTGAGTCCTCTTGCCGATACCGCCTGCCCTGCGTATTCGTTATACCGCTCGCAAAACTCCGTGTTGCTGCCGCTGTACTTTTTCTGCGTTTTCATAAAATCAATCAACTGCTCCATCTCCTTCGGCAGCAGCATTTCCCGGTTCTCCATACTGTCGCCGAGCATTTTCCAAACAAATTCCTCTTTGGAAAACCGCAATTCAAGCTGGCGGTCCTCCACATCACGACCTGTGCAGTAGAGGGTGGCGCTGTCGGCATTGCGGCGGCTCTTGTCCAGCACGAAAGCGGTATCCACTGCGCCTACGATTCCGGTGGTGCCGGTCAGCTTGTTGAACGGGTCGCTGTCGCCCTGTTTGCGCAGGTGATGCACCAGCAGAAGACAGATATCGAGCTCGTCCGCCAGCTGCTTTAATATTCGTATTTCCTCATAGTCGTTTGCGTAAGAGGTGTCGATGCTGTTGTTGCGCACAATCTGAAAGGTATCCACCGCAATAAAAACCGTGTCGGGATGCTCTTTCACAAAATCCCGTATCTGTTCGCAAAGACCGTCGGACAGCGTTCCGGCAGAGGTAGCAAAAAACGCATTGGGCGGCACTTCGTCGGTGATACAAAGCAGACGGTTCTGCACGCGGCGCAGCGTGTCCTCCAAGCAAAGGTACAGTGTTGTTCCTCCGGTCGTTTTCAACTCCCACATCGGTTCACCCTTTGCGATACGCACACACAGGTCCAGCACCCACCACGATTTGCCGATTTTTGACGCACCGCCGAGGATGCATAACCCCTGCGGCAGCAGCGTGTCGACACAAAACTTTGTCGGCGGAAGTTTCATGTCCATTAAGGTTTCGCCGTCGATAACGGCGAGTTTTGTTTTTTCGTCAGCCATACTGAAATCTCCTTGTAAAAAAATAAGAGCAAAAGCAGCGGCGGCGGAACCGATGCTTTCGCTCTCCTATCTATCTAATGGCTGAAAACAGAAAAATCACGCAAAATGCTGCGAGCGCAAAAATTCGTTTCTGATTTTTTTGTAATTTCCGGTGACAGCGAAAAGGTTTTATGGTATACTGATTACGGAAACGAGGTGGCGCGCATGAATCTGATTGAAACAAAACCTGTGGGCGATGCGAATTTTTATAAGTTCTCTGTTGACTTTACAGGTGACGATTTTATTTTAGGCGGCAAAACTCTGCCGCTCGGAATCATTACCCACGATATATTAAACATCCCCGCCGATAAGTTGCTCTACGTTTTTAAGACGGGCGATAAACTCAATGATTTGTATAACCGACTGAATGCGGAAAATTACAGCGACGAACTGTTTGTAAGCATTCGGGAGACCGTAGAAAAAATACTCAATCTTATCGGGAAAATAAAACCGTTTTCTTATTTTAATATCCGCGGAGAATACGAACATATTGATTTGCTTCTCGGTGATGATAAAATCAAAGAGTGGCAGCACAGCTTTTCTTCCTTGCCGATACCGAATATCAATTTTGTTCCCGAAGGCACGGCTATGCATGACCACATTATCGTTCTTACCGAATTCATAAAATCCTACATTTTTCTTTGCGCCGACACCTTCAATTTTTATAAGGTTGCGATGATGTATTTTGTAAACCTCACCGAGAACGGATTTCGGGACAAAGTTCTCCTTGCCGGCTTTACAAGAGAATTCTTCGGAAAAGAAGAGGTGGCAGAATGGATCGAAGAACTGAATGCCACTGAGATTACACACAATTTTACGCTTGAACCGGGAGTTTGGATGGCACCGGTCGTCCTTGAAAACAAGGACGGCTCGGCTGTGCTCGGCCGCCGAATTCATTTTGACCGTATGCTCAATTTTTATGTCACCGATATGTTCGAGGGGCTTGCCGCCGGACATTATTCCTGGCAGTGCGGAATCTGCCACCGATTTTTCTTTATGCAAACGGCGCATAAGCAGTTGTATTGCAGCACCGTCAATTCTGAGTACGGCGTTCCCTGCGCCTATGTTGCAAAAAACAAACTGAATATGCCGAAGCAAAAGAAAAAGGACGGTTTCGGCTATGCGACTTGGAAAAAGAGATACGATTCTCTGCGCAACGAAAAGCACAAAACCAATAAAAAACTGCCGTCCGCCAAATATGATGTGGATGTGTGCGATAAGGCGATCGAGCTTGCCAAACGGCATTATGAGGAGGCGCAGATTGATTTTGATTATGCGCAAAATCAGTATGAGCAAGATATGGTTTTGCGGAACCTGATCAAAGAGGCAAAAGCGGCACTGGGTAAAAAATAATTTTATTTTTCTTTGGAAAGGGGGTGCGCGTATGAACGCCGAATACAAAAAGGCAACCGAAAAACTGCTTTGCGGCATTACGGATAAGCGGCTGCACGAGCCGGCGATATGGAACGATATTCTTTCTTCTGTCCGTTCGGGTAAGCTGCGGCTTTGGGAAATTAACGATGAAATTCTGCGTATCAAATATTTCTGCAAAGAAAAAATCAACCGCGCATCTGCCTTTACCGAAAGCGATAAAAACGGCGTGCGGTTCGATGATCTGAACGCATATTTTGTTGAGGCAATCAAGTGCCGTGATAAAGGATATTTTGAATCGTTTATCCGTTCTTATGAGCCGGTGCTGCAAAGCCGCGCCGAGCGTTTTGTTTCGCATTATAATCTGTCTGCGGACGATACCGAAGATATTAAGCAGATCTTTTTGGAGACTCTGTGGTTTGCCTTCCTCGGCTATGACGCAGCCGACCCCATTCCGCTGTTGCAGTATGTGAAAAAGGCGGCAGTTACGCGGCAACTGGATTATATCCGCACAACGAAAAATGCCTGCACCGTGCCGACGCAAAACGGGTATGCCGAGCTGCGTAAGGTTATGCGCATTTATAACAGCGCTCCCGAGCTTTCCGCCGATACGCGCATTGCGCTTGCCATAACAGAAACCGGCTTTACCGAGAAAAAAGTTACCGAGCTTGTCGCTGTCGGCAAGGCTTGCGAATATCCCATCGGCATTGTCCCGACAGAAGAAAACGAAAACGCGACGAACGGCACCGTTTCAGACGAGCTTATCGAAGATCCGTCCGTATCTCTGTTCGAGGAAGTGCTGCGCAGTATTTACCGTGACAATTTCCGCACCGCTGCCAATAAAATCACACCTAAGGATAAGCAAATTTTATCTCTTTCCCTCGGTGTGTGTTTTGACTGTTTCGGCGTTTTTAAGCCCAGCACCTATGCGGAAATCGCATTGCGGCAAGGCGCGTCGGGCGAAAAGAGCATTGAGAAAAAACGCAAGACGGCAATCGAAAAATTTGCAAAGAAACTTTGCGACATGGGCTTTTGCGACGGCGTTTTGTTAAAACAAACGGATATAACGGTTATAAAAGAAAAAGACAAGAAAACAGTGCAGTCAGCCGCCTACGCCTATACGCCTTACGGCGACGGAAAAGCCGGTGAGATTCTGTATACCGCTGCCGGAAAGCATCGCATTCAGATCGTCCGCCTTGCGGAATTTGATATGACCGGCGCTTACGCAGAACAGGCCGCAAAAATCATCGACGGCATGAACGAAAATTTCATCAAGGAACGGTTCTACGCCATTCCGCTCGAAAGCCTGCCCCGCGTCAATAGCCATAACGCAAAACCAAGGATGCCGTTTTATCATCCGCCACGCACAGACGGACAGGAATAGTTTCAAAGCCTTCTCTCGATTTTTCGAAAGAAGGCTTTTTTTCTGCCGTGCGATTTATGACTTTTTCCTGTAAACTCCGAATAAACCCCTGTTAAACCTTGCGATATTCCAAAAAATGTGCTATACTATATATTATGATATTATATTTTCGTGAAAACGGAGGATTCCGCTATGGATAACAATCTTGAACGCTGGTATTCAATGAAGGAAATCGTACAGTCTGTAGATCAGCAAAGGAGATGCAATGTCTAATCAAAATATGTCATCTGAAAAAGAAGCAAAAAGCATGCAGGAAAACATAAAGAAAGCTGGTGGATTATTCTATCAGTATAGACCTTGCAGAAGGGACGCAGAAACAATTTATGATATAGAAAATATTCGTCATGGGGTTGTTTACGCTCAAACACCATTGAATATGAATGACCCGTTTGATTCGATGATTGGCTTTTCAGCCGAAAAAGTATATTCTGAATGTATTGCCATGTTAGTCGATGCGATGAGTACTGACGAAATAACGAAGGCCTTGGTATCCACATTGCTTCAGCAAAGAGCCTTTGGTAAGATGGCAGAGTTGATTCTTTCTATTAAAGAGCTAAAGCAGTATTTATATCAAAAACAAACAATCATGCATCAAAGAAATATCTCATTGTCTAATTTTATAAAATCAAATGCAAAAGTATTAAGTTCTAAAGTGCCAAATCACTTGAGAAAATCGGTTTTGGGTCAATCACTTTATGCATTTATGTTACTGGTAGCTAATCTTGGTGATGTTGAAATATCAGAAGAAAACATCTTAGAAATATTAAAAATGGATGAGATGTTGGATAAACTCCATAATGCAGCCATTGAAATGCGTGATTCTAAATATATTCCTGAAATACGAAAATTCCTTTCAAAAATAACAGTTTCTTGTTTCAGCGTAAGCGGCTGGAATAATCAATTGATGTGGTCACATTATGCCAATTCTTATGCGGGATTTTGTGTTGAATATGATTTTTCAAAACTTAAGGATTTTATTGGATTTATATATCCTGTTAATTATACAAAAGACCGCCCAACCATTTCAATTAAAGATGCAGGCCTTGGTGGCTTTTCTCTTGAAGATGGTGGCAAAATAATAAATTGTGATGTTGATATCATGAACATCATCTCTTACATGCTGTGTAAAAACACATGCTGGGATTATGAAAAAGAATGGAGAATTATTAATGTGGGGGAAGAAAACACCCCGATATTTATCAACTTGCCTTGCGTAAAATCCATAACCTTGGGATTGAATATGGATAAGTTGTGCAAAAAACTCATAACAGAGGTATGTGCGGAGAAAAGCATTGACTGTTATGAGTTGGTCATAAATGCAGAAAACTATGATTTAGAGCGAAGGCTAATAGATCTAGAAGCGTTAATCGACGATATGGATGAAGAGGCCGCTTATATTCAGCTTTTGAGTCAACAAATTATTAAAACATCCGAAAGCATGAATATCCATATGTCATTGGTTACTGATTCTATACAAAAAGAGGTTTTTGATACTAGTGCGTTCCTTTCGTCTTTAGAAGAAATATTGGACATGTTGAGCAATGCATATTTTGTGAAAAGATCTCTTAATAGAGCAGGCAAAATTGCGGGAGATGAATTGCTTTCAAAACCTGTCCCCTCCGGAATAGCAACTACAGTTAATATGCTTAATGCTTCGGTGACTTCATTATCAATGTTAGCTGATACTTTGGGTAAAAATATGGTTGGGCTAATTCTTAGTGGAAAAATCAATTATCAAGAAGGATTAAAAGCTTCTTCTCACATTGGAAACATGAAAGAGTTGGTGGAAAAAATAAACCTATATTATTGGAATCCGGAGTTCTTAGAAAACAGCAAAAACATAGAAGAGGTTATTTCCCATTATGATTTACTAATAGACGAGGGCAACGATCCTATTTATGACGCAGATGAATTGAAAACATATATGGATAAATGGGATGGTCAGAGATTTATTGATGCAATGGGGTTATCTAACGATAAAAATGTTCTGGAAATAGGAGTAGGAACAGGAAGGTTGGCAATACAAGTTGCTCCTCTTTGCTATCATTTTACTGGAGTTGACATTTCTCCCAAAACTGTAGAAAAGGCAAAATTCAACCTTTCGCAATTTGAAAATGTTACTATCTTGTGTGACGATTTTCTCAGGGTTGATTTTGAAGAAAAGCAGTTCGATGTTATTTATTCTTCTTTGACATTTATGCATATAAGCGATAAGCTGTCTGCAATAAAAAAGGTGTCAGAAATTTTAAAGACAGATGGCGTGTTCGTTGTATCAATAGATAAAAATCAAAATGAGACCATTGATTATGGCACACGAACAATTACAGTCTATCCAGATACACCAGAGAACATTCAATTGTATGTAGAAGCGATTGGACTAATTGTTGAAAACATTTTTGAAACAGAATTAGCTAATGTGTTTGTTATAAAAAAGAAAGTTTGTTAACGGAGGTTCTACCATGGACAACAATCTTGAACGTTGGTATTCAATGAAAGAAATAATGGAATATTTGGGCGTCAGCCGTGACACCGTTCTTGACTGGATTGAGCGCAGAGAAATGCCCGCCGCTAAAATCGGCAGGCTGTGGAAATTCAAAATCAGCGAAGTGGATGCCTGGATGAAGTCCGGCGTAGCGGCGGATAAGTAATATTCGGAGGTGCAATATGGCACTTGAAAATAAATTGGGGCTGACAAGCTCTGCCGACCTTGCCCGGGAGGAAGAACGCATCAGCAAGAAAAAGGCGCTTGAACTTTTTGATAGCGGGTTGCTTGATAAATTGGAAGCAGGAAAATTCTCCGCACTGAAAGCAATTCACAAGTATCTTTTTGATGAAATCTACGATTTTGCCGGAGAACTCAGAACCGTGAATATTTCAAAAGGCAACTTCCGTTTTGCGCCGCTGATGTATCTTGAAGCGGCTCTTGCCAACATTGATAAAATGCCGCAATCTACTTTTGATGAAATCGTCGAGAAGTATGTGGAAATGAATATTGCCCACCCGTTCCGAGAAGGAAACGGGCGCAGCGCCCGCATTTGGCTCGACCTCATTTTCAAAACCGAGCTTCACAAAGTCGTTGATTGGAGCAAGATTGATAAAGAAGATTATCTTCTTGCAATGGAGCGCAGCCCGATAAAAGATATTGAAATCAAACACCTTCTGAAAAACGCACTCACCGATGATGTGGATAGCCGAGAGGTCTATATGGAAGGCATCGACCACAGCTATTATTACGAGGGCTATACAACATTTAAGATGGAGGAACTATAATTATGTTAGGTGAAAAATTTACTTTAATGCAATACTCCATAAGCGCAATACTTGGTTTAATTGAGGCCAAGGACTTTGTAATCCCCGAAATACAACGTCCCTTTGTATGGAAAAGGAGTCAAGTTAGGGACCTGATAGACTCATTATATAGTGGTTATCCCACCGGGTACATTATTACTTGGAAAAATCCCGATGTACAAACTAAAGATGGTGGAAAAGCCAATGGTAAGAAAATTCTTATCGACGGTCAACAGCGTATTACTTCACTTATGGCGGCCATTTCAGGCAAGGAAGTACTTGATGAAGATTTCAACAAGGACCGAATCAAGATTGCATTTAATCCGCTTACTGAAGATGAAACCAAACGCTTTGCGGTGCAAGATGCATCTCACATAAAAGATAAAAAGTGGATTCCTGATATTTCCGTTGTTTTCGATAGCAATTTCGATCCATTCGATTTTGCTTTGAAATACTGTTCCGTCAACGATGACGTCAAACCTAATGATGTGAATAAAGCCATTACCGAACTGAAGGGAATTGCGAACCGTCAAATTGGCGTTATTGAACTTGATCATTCGCTTGATATTGATGAAGTTACAGAGATTTTCATTCGTATCAATTCCAAAGGCACCGCTCTTAGCCAGTCCGACTTCGTTATGTCTAAAATGGCAGCCGATACCGAACACGGCGGTAATGTGCTAAGAAAGACAGTTGACTATTTCTGTCATCTCGCTGTTAAGCCGGAATTTTATTCTCATATTACAAATGATGTAGAGTTTCAGAATTCAAAATATGCTTCCAAAATCAAATGGCTTGCAAAGGATTATGATGATATTTACGATCCCGATTATGGCGATATGCTTCGTGTTTCCTTTATGCATCAGTTCCGTAGAGGAAAACTTTCAGATCTTGTAAGCTTACTTTCGGGTAGAGATTTTGAAACAAAAGAATACCGTGATGATATCGTAAACGAATCTTATTGTAAACTCGATGAGGGTATTCAAAACTTTATAAATGAGTACAACTTTGCTCAGTTTATTATGGCTATAAAAGGTGCTGGATTTATCTCTCACAAATTGCTAAATTCGGCTATGACGTTGGATTTTGCATACACTTTGTATTTAATGTTGCTTGATGATCCAGCTGTCCCGAATGCACAGATCAAGCGTTGCGTTCAAAAGTGGTTTGTTATGTCCACACTTACATCCCGTTACATAGGTTCTCCCGAAACGGTAATGGACAGAGATATGAGAAGTATTGCTGAAAAAGGATTTATGAACTTCCTTGCAGATGTAGAAGCCTCTTCTCTCTCTGATTCTTTCTGGACAGTAACGCTTCCTCAAAATTTGGAAACATCATCTATAAACAGTCCCGCATTTAATACCTTTATTGCGGCACAAATCAACCTTAATTGCAACTCAATGCTAGTGAGTGGAACTAAGATTTCTGATCTTGTTACCATTTCTGGCGATGTGCACCATATCTTCCCACGTGCATACCTCAAAAACAATGGGGTAACCAGTAAGACAAAATATAATCAGGTTGCAAATTATATCTTCCTTGATACCCAAGTTAACAAGGCGATAAGCGATGATTCACCTGATGTATATTTCACAAAGGCAAAACAACAGTGCGAAACCAAGAAAATCGAATTGGGCAATATTTCGGATATGTCACTCCTTTTGGCCAACCTTTCTGAAAACTGTATTCCAACTAGTATTGATAAAATGAATGTGTCATCCTATGACTATTTCCTTTGTGAACGCCGTAAGTTGATGGCAGCTTTAATTGAAAAATATTATAAAGGCTTATAAGTTTATAAAAAATAGCTCTTGATATCTATCAAACAATCCAAAATAAATATAGGGTTTATTCCAAATGGTTACACAACTTTCAAGACGGAAGATTTAAGCAAGGAATGAGGTGCAAATATGCCGGATAAGAATTGGCAATTTGAACTTGAAGAATATATAAAGCAAGGCGAACCCGACAGAGCCGAAAAAAGCGAGGCGTGGCAGACAGCCATCGGTTTGCAGGCGGTTGACGGGCTGAATACTTCTGCCTATTTGCTGGACACCGCAAAGGATCACATTGAGGGCAAAATCACCATTGATGAAGCGCAGAAGCGGATTCATAGTTATTATGAACAGCGCACCACGCGAACCGAAACGGAAAACGAAACCAAAGAGGCAGATATCGTTTCGGCAAGAATAACGAAGTTGCTGGGAGAAATAGCGTTTCAGTTTTCACCCGCTGAGTGGATTACCATTCACCGCAGATTGTTCGAGGGTGTGTTCGACCACGCCGGACAGATTCGGCAGTACAACATAATAAAGAAAGAATGGGTGCTGAACGGCGATACCGTAATCTATGCGGATTGGAACAGCATTAAAGAAACTCTGGACTATGATTTTGCCACCGAAAAGCAGTTTTCTTATGAGGGGCTATCGGTTGAAGCAGCGGTAAAGCACCTCGCAAAGTTTGCATCGGATATTTGGCAAATTCATCCCTTTGGCGAGGGAAATACCCGTGCCACCGCCGTGTTTATGATCAAGTATATAAAAACCTTTGGGTTCCGCGTCAATAACGATGCGTTCCGCGAAAACTCCTGGTATTTCCGCAATGCACTGGTCCGGGCAAACTATAATAATTTGCAAAAAGGCATTCATTCCACCACAAAGTTTTTGGAATTGTTTTTCTCCAATCTCCTGCTCGGCACTAAACATGAACTGAAAAACCGCTATATGCACATTGATTTTGCGGATGAAGGCACTCTCCAAAGTATCAATTCCAAAGTTTCAAAGTGTCAATTTGATACTTTGGACTGTACTTTGGAAGAATTGGCGGTTTTAGAATTGGTCGCAAAGGACCCGGCAATAAAACAGCAAGAAATTGCGGAACAAACCGGAAAATCCATTGCTACGATCAAGCGAATTATGAAATCGCTGCAAGATAAAAACTATATCCGCCGTGAAAGCGGCAAAAGATACGGCAAATGGGAAGTTCTGGTCTAAAACGCAACCGGCCAGCTACGCCTATATGCCTTACAGCGACAATAAAATATCGTGTGAAAACAATACAGATTATTCTGTTCTGTTTTCATACGATATCTTGAGAAGTTTTGTTATCTCATCAACATGACGAATATGTTTTTATTGATTCTAATTTGAAGTTGCATAGAAAATGAATTATCGAATCGTTCTTCTTCATCTTCTCTTAATGTAAACAAATGACTGCGGCGCTTGGTTAATCGCGTAATCCTTTAAATCTTTTGGAGAAGGAAACAATCTCGGTTTTTTTAGTACATAGGCAAACGCACATTTTGAATTCTTAAAGTATTGTCGATATTTATCTCGGGATATCCCGGCGCCGTGTTTAGTCAGTTCCCACATAGGGGTCATCTTCATCGACAGTATGCCATCAACATCCACTTCTCCTATTACTTGCTTGACCGGAGCAGTCGAATAAACAATGATTTTTTCGACTTTTTCGGAAGCAATATGTCTTCTGTATTCATATTTTTTCGTTCCCGCGAATATTTTCTCTGCATATTCCGGCTTAATAGATAATAAAATAACAGCCATACTTTCACCTGTCACATGTATAATTCTGTTTGTGAATCTCTTAAAATCATATCGAATTGATCATTTGTTAACCTTGTAAAAGGTCTTGGTCCGGATGGCGGATCTACAATTCCTTGTTCGTGCAAATAATCGAGCGTTAATCTCTTTGTTAAGCTTTTTGCATACACAAATTTAATAACCTTGAGGTTATATCTGTGGTTATTCCAGAAGGATTTTAATTCTTCTTGAGAAAAAACGCTCCTATTTTGGCAATGCTGTAGGAAATCCTCTTCATTTTTAAATGAGGAAATAACGCGGTCTATTATTCCTATTGTTGTAATAACCGAACTGTACTTTTTGGGTTGTGTTTCTCCCGTACGGTAAAAAACAATAACATCACCGGGATAAATATTTTGCTCCGGCGCCCATGAAACATACACCTTTTGGAGCGCATAACGGTGAGACACATTCGCTATCAAATCTACCTCATTATTCAGAATCGAATCAGGGAACAGCGAGGTGTGATATTGAGGAAAAATAGGAAGAATCATTCTTGCGCTGTTTTTCGCGATGTTAGGAAAATTATAGATGACATCTTTTGTGGCATCATATAGTCCGAGTTTTTTGACCAAAACTGTTTCTTTTCTTCCGTCTTTATGTATCTTTACTCCGTGCCGATAAAAGCCCCACCTCATAAGCGTTTCACACAACTTCTTTAGTTCGGGTCTTTCTTCAAACAATGTAACATAAATCTCATCGAGATGACGTTCAATTGCATTATCAAAGATTATCTTTATAAATCTCTCTCTGAGCCTGAACCCGGTTGATTCAACCTTAAAAGCCCCTACTTTCAAGCGTTTTTTCGCAGTAAAGGAAGGTGTAATATCAGAATAGTTTTCTGTTTCATCTTCTGTTTTCAAATACAGAAATCCTAATATTCTGTTGTCATCGGACCGACACACATATGCATCCTCATTGCTTTTCTTCGCAAACCACGCTTCAAAGTCTTCATAATCAGGGCGAAACGAGTCAAAGAACGCATCAGAGACATCAATGTTTCCGATTGTTTCGGGCTTTACTGCTAACGCTTTATACTCAATTAAAGCCGGATTATCGTAATTACATTTCGATATAAAGCCATTTATAGAAAACACTTTATCCGTCAATCCGAGGCGATCGGCTTTATTTCGCATTCTTCGGTCTTCAGTTATCAATATATCAGCACGGCCTGAATAAACCTCACACAAAAGTTGGTTGTCAATTCGGTCGTTATCTGTTTTTGGTGTATCCGAAAGCAAATCCAAAAACGCTTTGCTTTGCGGAGCTATGCTTTTCATTTCCATATATGCGGCAAGGCGAGCATTATATATCTCTTGCTGCGTACTGTTATTTGCTTTTCTCAATTCCTGTAAAGAATACGGATGCACAAGTTTCTCGTAATGAAGCTTGTCCAACCACTTGAAAAGTAAACCAATGGAGTAATTTGTAGCTTGCAAGTTTTCGCGATGGATAATAATATTTGTATCAAGCAGCGCTTTCAATGTTCGATACACCTCACAATCCCTTTAATTATTCTCCTCAAAATTTTCGACCTGCTCCATAACTTTCTGAAATACTTCAGGGCTATACTGCGGCGGATAACCATTTTTGATAAGGCAAACCTTAATGTCAAATTTCAGCTGGTCGCGGACAATTTGATTATTAAGCCAATCGGCAAATGAAGATTTGGTGTCAATAATTTCTTTGATTTTTCTTGCCAAAGATTTGCACTTATCATTTACGGAAATACCGCCGACAATTTTATCTTCGCCGTACTCAAAGTTATACTGATTTCTTAATGACATCAAGATATCATAAAATGCCTTTTCTTCAAAAGTCAATCCGATTTTGCGGAAGCTTTCACGGCTTTCATTCATCTCCCGCAATATCTTCAATGCCTGCTCGGTTGCAGATTTAATAATATCTTCGGACGCCTGTTCCTGCGTTTCGCCCGCTTCTTCTACTGTCAAATGCTTGCGGCGCTCGTGATATTCTTCTATCGTTTTTTCGAGCATTTCCTGAAACTTCTTTGCTTCCACCTGATTCGTTTTGCGGTATTCTGTAATTTGCTTTCTAAGTACCTTGATAAGCAATTCCAACTTAGATGCCGGCAATTTAACATCGGACAGTTTTTCAAAGTATTCAGGAGTGAAAATATCTTCTTGTTCGCCTTCGCTAAGCACACTTTCAACTTTGTTATACTGAAGAGCCTCTTCGACCATTTTGGATACATGGCGGTTCATTGTTTCTGTATCTACTTCGGTTGTGCCGCTCATTTTGCGAACAAAGCCGGCGATTGCCATATAACATTGCGCGAGAGCGGATTCTTCGTCTCCGAGTTCTCCGGACGGCTGGCAAACATCAAAAGCCATCCGCATCCTTTTTACCGTCTTCAAAAAATATGTTTTGAACGATACTGTTTTGACGGATTTTCCGCTGTTGCTTTCGCTCTGCAACTCCTGCGTAGAGGCAAAGACGTATTCAGCCGCTTTCGCAAGAAGCTTGTACCGCTCAAACGGATCACCGTCTGGATTCAAAAACGGCTTTAAATCATATCCGGAAAACAGATTGTTAAGAACAGATAGCTCCTCCCTAAATACTGTAGTAGCCTGTTCGACATCATCTGTTGTAGGCGCAACCGATGTGTTGCCGCCGTATATCTTCATTGCCTCACGCATGTTGTTGCGGATACCGATATAATCGACGATCATTCCGTACTCTTTTCCGGGATATTTTCTGTTTACGCGGCTTATCGTCTGAATCAGCAAATGCTTTTTCAGCGGTTTATCATTGTACATATATGTAAGCGACGGCACATCAAAACCGGTTATCCACATATCGACTACAATGACAATGTGGAAATTTGATTTATCCTGTTTAAATGCGGCATCCAAAGCCTCGGAGCGCTTATCGTTTTTCACGCCGCCGAGGTAATTGTACATATCTGCTTTGTCATTACTGCCGACACTGGCGACCATAGCCATAAAAGGCATCGGCGTTAATTCTTTTAACTCCTCATCGGTTGCCGTAAATCCGTCAGCAGCCTTCTTTTCTACAAACCATTCCGGATACTTGTCCTGAAATTTTTTGAGAAGTTCATAAGCAATTGTTCTGCTTGAGCAAACAATCATTGCTTTCTGCACTCTGTCGGGGTCTTTGGCGCAGGAGGATACATAATGATCGTGAATGTCTGCAGCAAGGCGCTCCAAGCGGGACGGCTCACCGAGGATAACTTCCATAGAGCTCATAGCCTTTTTGCTTGCCTCAATATCCTCTTCGGTTGCACCGTCATCAGCGCATGTTTTATAATATGTTTCTATCTGTTTGATTTTTTCGGCATCAAAGAGCACCTTAGCAATTCTCGGATGATATTTAATAGAAACCGTCAGTCCGTCGGCTACCGCCTGATCCATTGTGTAGCGGTCGATTTCATCACCGAATGTCTGATATGTTTCGGCGATGGGAGTGCCTGTAAACCCGACAAAGGTTGCATTCGGGAACGCCTCTTTCAACACCTTTGCATAGGGCTTTGAAACCATGGCTTTCATATTCTCGTCGGCATCTTTACTGAACTGAATTTTTTTAGAATGTTCGAGCTGTGTTCTGTGAGCTTCGTCTGAAAAGCAAATAATATTCGCCCGTTCGTTGAGAAGTCCGATTTTGTCGTCCTCGCGATCACAGAATTTTTGAATGGTGCAAATATAGAAGCCACCGCTTTTACGGGAGCTTAATTCCTCCCGCAAAACCTTGCGATTGGGAACAACGCTTACTTCACCAAGGTTCAAAAACTCTTTGCTTTTTGTGAACAGTTTTGCACCCTGCTTTTGAAGCTCATCACGATCAACGATCATTATGATCGTCGGAGAACCAAGCTCAGGACAGCGCATTGAAAGCTGACGGGCAAGGAAAGCCATGGTATAAGTCTTGCCACAGCCTGTTGCACCGAAATATGTACCGCCCTTTCCGCTTTTTTCTTCAACGGATTTTACAATGCTCTGTTTAAGAAGTCTTGCGGCAAAAAACTGAGGATAACGGCATACGATTTCGCGCTCGTCGCTGTCGTAAATGCTGTCCTGAAAATAGATGTAGTCGCGAAATATCTCAAGAAAACGTTCTGGCGCATAGACACCCTTTATCATATTTTCGGTTTCTTCAAAAGGCAATGTTGAAACCGCGTCGCCGTCATTTACTCTTCTCCAGGCATAAAAATGCTCATAGGGAGTACGAACTGTACCGAGCCGGGTTTTCACGCCGTCCGAAATACAGGCCAAAGGGCAATAGTGGAGCAAATGAGGAATATCACGCCAATAACGAATATTAATCTGCTCCCACGCGTCATAAATTGTGGCATTGGCATCAGCCGGGTTCTTGAGCTCTATTACGCAAAGCGGTAACCCGTTGATAAACAGAAGCACATCAGGTCTGCGGGTTTCTTTTTGACCGTTATTGATATATTCTACAGCAAACTGATTCACGCAGCGGAAAATGTTATTGTCCGGGGTTTCAAAGTCGATCAGTGATATTATTCTCGGGATGCCGTTCTGTGGAGTGAATTGTATACCGCTGACCATCCAACCATAGACCTTATGCAGCGTTGCAAAGTCACTTTCCGCACCGACAAGACGGACAGAATCCATAATCTGATGGATTTCATCAGGGAGCAAATCAGGATTGGCTCTTGATAGAAAATTTTCTAAATCATCAGAATACAAAACATCACTGCGAGTCTGCCGATTGATTTTATTCCCCTGTAAGTACTGCCAGCCTTCTTTTTCCAAAAGGGTAATGAAGGCATACTCATATTCCGACTCGCAAAAGCGCCCGTTGTATTCTTGTAATTTAGACATATCATTGTCCTCCAAAAGAGTGTATTATTTCAAAAATTGAATTGCTGTTGCAATCAATGACAAGCATCTGTTGAAAAAATAATCATAATGCCTTATATCTGATATATCAATTTTGCTTGTTTCATGGTGTCGAATCCGAAAATCGTTGCCAATATCAGTTAATGCTTTAAATTCTGCATCAAAGATGGTATAATATTCCGTTCGACCATTGGCCATATCTGTAACAAGCTGATTTGCAGAAGTTTTTTTGTCTAATGATGTATAATATGTTTTAAGTCTTTCAAGCGCATCCCATATTTTTTCGACGGCATCACGGTGCGCCTGAAGAGTTGGCTGCATATGCTTTTCAATCGCCTCATTCAGCAAATCCCTTACGCCTGACTCTTTAACACTATTTATACTGGAAATGATTTCGGTTGACAAGACTTCATGGTTGGTAACCGGTTCAATCAGCCCTCTATCTGTAAGTTGAAATGAAACGCTATCTTTTTGAAAAGAAGCATTGATTGCAGTCTGAAATGGAGATTTTTCATCTCGTGAGAGTTCGTCATATTGCAATTCAATAACATCAAAAATAAACGGGGTAAAATAGCTTGCAAGTATTTCCTCTTGATAACATGGTGAAAACATGGAGTCGGTCATATTAATTACGGAAAAATCCATGGCTTCATTGAGTCGGCGAATAGCTTCGTTTAGTGCATCGGTATTATCTATAAAACTGTCGTACCTGCTTCTTCGAATACTTTTGGGTTCTGCAAATTCAATCATAACCTTACAAAAATGTTTTTTTGCAGAATAAGATACAGAAGCGCTAATGTTATCTGTGGGCTTACCATCTCCATATTGGATCAATTCCTTATAACGAACAGAAAAAAGGTTGTCCACGAGGATAAAATCAATATCTCCACGATATTCTCTGGGCTTATAAATGTCTCTGCCGGAAATGTGTTGTGCCGCATATAGCTCATAGCCGTCAGCTCTTAATAAATCATTAAACTTATCCAAATATGCTTTCCATACGGATTTCTCAATTCTTACCGCAGGATGAAGCATTTCGCAGATGAAATTCAGCAATGGTTCATCACCATCATCTTGCATCAATTTGAATCGTTGATCCTGAAAGAACCAACAATCCTCATAGTCACCCCACCTAAGATGGCAACTGATATCATTTAATGCATTTTTATATCTATGATCAAAAGATGGCAACTTTTCAAGATCATAAAGCCGAGCGAAAAAAGCAATTTCACCGAGTCGTCCATTGAACGGCATATATATTTTTGCTTCGGTAATATAATTTCCGATTTCTCCATCATAAACCGGTTCATCAAATTCCTCAGTAAAACCATCTTTTATTATGTCTAAAATGTCTTGGCGGGTAATATCGGAAATTTTGTTCACCTTGATTCCTCCAACGAGCCTTTAATCAAAATAGGGCAAATATTTTTTATTTGCGATTTGAGTTTTTCGTTGATTTCTATTCTGACAACTTGCATTTTATAAAGTTCGGAAATAATTGACTGTTCCTCATCAGTGGCATTTGGTATTTTTAACTTCATAAACTCGTCCCACGATAAACTACCACGTGCGCTTGTATCACAAGAAAACCAACCACGCCTTTCAAACTCGGGACGGTTCACACAAGTCATAAAATATTCGGGCATAATCCCTGTAATTCTAAAAGTATAATATGCCGGAGAAATCAAATACCTTTCATTTGATGTATTTCTTGCAATGGTAAGACGTGCATCTCTACCAACTTTCATTAAGACAGCGCCATACTCATTAGGCTCAACTATTTTGTACTTTGTAAAATCTAATTCAGTATCGTCAGCAATGGAATCAATAAAATAATTATCCATGCTTAATCCAGCAAATCGATATTTTTGGTTATCAATATTCTTGTTATTTATCTGTTGAATAAAATCTCCAATCTCTACCAATGTTCGATTGTGCTTTAATTTATCAATATATGCGTCGCAAGTGAGTTTCAAATCATCCAAGCCGCGCTCGTAAGCTTGCTGATTGGCGACCATAGCGTTATAGATATCAACATATTTCTGCTGTGTAGGCAGGTTGGGAAGTGGAATTATGATGTCGCTCATGTCTTCAAAGTTAAATTCCGGTCGCTGACTCCCGAAATTTCTGAATGTTACTTCCCTCAAAAATTCATCTCTTCGAAAGTAGATATAGAGCCATAGAGGGTTTACAATCTTTTTTCCTGCTTCGTTGAGATAGAATACCATATACAAGTGTGATACGATACACAATCCGTCGGTCCGATATGCAATTGACCCCAAATTTAATCTGGTGGGATTGTAAACAAACGCACCATCATTCACAATTTTATAAGGCTTCAGATTTACATCTATCGGATCGCCCTTGGGAACTGCAAAAACGCCTTGACTTGTAACGCCGGAAATCAAATCTGCTCCGTACTTCAATTCACGATTGTTTTTGGTGGAGCGAACAATGTAATCTCCGAGTCTAATCTTACTCAATGCCATAGCCAATCCCCCTGAAGGCGTCTTCAAGCATTTTTTGAGACTGCTTTTCCTGTTCTAATATTTCGTGCATTTCCTTTTGAATACGGGTCATCTCGGCATTGTAATCAATATCCAGATCATGATCAATAAATTCAATATATTTGCTGGGCACAAGACTCCATCCGTTCTTTTCGTTTTCGTCTATACCGACACTGCGATAAAGTTCCGGCACGGCATAATCTGTGCCGTTTGTGCCCTCGTTTTGCCATGTGTGATAAATATCGGCGGCTCTTTGAATCTGCTTGCTGTCAAGCAAAACTTTCTTTTTGTTTTCGCCCTTTACGGGGTTTTCTGTCCATGTGCGCAGATCCATAAACAGTATTTCATGCTCACGGTTACGCAGATTTCTGCCGTGATAGCTTCCGCCTTTTTTGTTTTGGTTCAAAATCCAGAGAGTTACGCTTATATCGGTTGTGATAAAAAGCTCACGCGGAAGAATAACAATTGCCTCTACTTTATCATTTTGGATCAGCCTTTTGCGGATTTCAAGAGTATCGCTGTCGCCCAAAGCGCCGTTTGCGAGCAGGAAGCCTGCAACTCCGTCCGCAGCTTTCAGGTGAGAAAGTATGTGCAAAATCCAAGCATAGTTGGCGTTGCTTTCCGGGGGAGTTACGTAATCTGCCCAGCGAGAATCATTTTTCAAATTCTCGTCATACCAACCTTTAAGGTTGAATGGCGGATTTGCCATAATGTAATTGAAATAGATACCTTTATGTAAATCGTGCGTGAATGTGGAGTCCGCCTCACCGCCGAGGTGATGGCTGATTCCGCGCAAAGCAAGATTCATTTTTGCAAGACGATAGGTTGCAGGCTCTTTTTCCTGACCGTAAACATTGATTCGGCTGATATCGCCGAGCTTAGCTTTTACAAGGTCAGCACTCTGAATAAACATACCTCCCGAACCGCAGCAAGGGTCATACAATGTTCCGTCAAACGGTTCAATCATGGTTGCGATAAGCTGAACTATGTCATGCGGTGTATAAAATTCGCCTTCTTCTTTGGTAGCGTTAACCGCGAATTCTTTAAGGAAGTATTCATAAACATGGCCGATAAGGTCTTTTTCTTCGCCAAACGCTTTATGACTGATTTTATTTACTTCATCGACAATCTTTTTTATATCATTCGCCGCCAAATTACGGGTGGTAAATGTACCCTCAACAAAGCAGCCGCGAAGCTGTTTGCTGCTTGTGGCAATGCTGTGCAGCGCTGTATCAAGAGCAACATTTAACTGCGGTGCCGGTGTGTTTATAATGGTTGACCAGCGTGCTTCAATCGGCAGATTGTATGTGCCGTCCGTAAATGTAGCATCGTCAAAGAATGCCGCAAAAATCTCTTCGTCGTCGGGATCAAGCCCCTGCGCAATTAAATCCTCGCGCAGTTTTGCTACGCCGTCTTCAAATTTTTCTCCGATAAAGCGTAAAAATACGAGAGTCAGCATCATATCGCGCTTTTCAAAGAACGATCCTGAATTTCTTGCTGCGCGCAATATATCGCGACATTTGAAAAGTATCGAATCTATATTTATCTTTTCTTCTGCTTTTTTCTTAGCCATTGGGGATTCCTCTTTCTAACACATTTCAAAAGTTTATTTTTTAACTAATTGCTGAATTATCATATCACCCCAATCGGGACGATGAGGTTTTCTCTGTCAAAGTCAGAGAGACGGTCGCTCATACAGAGACAGCGGATGTGCCGAGCAGCAAAGGCGATTTACCGATAACTTTTTCATTTTAGAACTGCAAATTCTTATTGCCCCAATCGGCGTTAAAAAACATAATATAGTAAATTGGTATATAAGTTATTTTGCCGTTTTTTGTGACATTTCTTTCGTTAGATACAACGAATGCTTTTTTGATATGATAATCTTCGCTTTGAACAAATGTGTTCAATGCGCTATGCACGGTATAGTCCTTACCGGACTTAACTTCAATTGGCACAGCAGAAAGGCTATCATAATCATCAATAAGATAATCAACCTCACCCTTGCTTCGATTGTCATAATAAAAGAGTTTATGACCGTGAGCGATTAATTCGCTGGCAACAACTGTTTCATAAACAGATCCCAGATTGATACTTCTCTCATCATTCAGCACAGCTCGGATGTTATTTCCGTAAAGAATACCCGTAAGAATACCGACATCATTCAGATAAAGTTTAAGCAGATTCTTTCCGGTAGATTCGATCAGGGGGAATGTCGGATTAGAAATCGCCTGAACATTCAGTGCGATACCTGCGCTTATAAGATAATCGAATTCATCTGCATAATTATTGAACGTCTTACCCCTCTTGTTCTCAATGCTTTGTACAACAATTCTTTTTTTCTTATTCTCCATATTAGAGGGGATAAGGTCATAAATTCTACGAATCTTCAATTTCATTTCATCATCGTATTTTGAAGCATCTGCCGCATAGTAATCATGAATTTCATTTTGTATATCGCGGACTGCCTGAATGTTTTTTGTTTCAAGATAGGCGTTAACCGCATCGGGCAATCCGCCTACAAGCAAGAATTTGCGGAATAAATCCAGCATTTTATTGTGCATGGACTCGTCTAATGCCTCAAATCGTTCAAACTTTTTGCGCATTGAGGAAATCGCAAGTTCGTTCATTCCGTTAGCATAGAGAAATTCCTCAAAATCCAGTGGGAACATTCTAACCTTTCGAATGCTGCCCATGGGGATTGATGTGGTTTGCGACAGCGTAACACCTAAAAGCGATCCGCTTGCAATATAAGTGAACTTATTATCCTGCGACAAAAATTTGAGCAGAGTGAGTAAATGAGGATAAGCCTGAATTTCATCAATAAAAATCAGTGTATTTTCTTTATTCTTCATTTTATTTCCTGCAAGCATACTGACTTGCAGATAAAAATCTTCAACGGTTTTAGTATTTTCAAAAAGGCGGTCGCCCAAAGAATCAGCAATCATATTGATTTCTATATAGTTTTCAAAAAGTTTTTTACCTACATGATTAATGATGTAGGTTTTGCCGATCTGACGTGCGCCGTCGATTAAAAGAATCTTTTTAGAATCAGATTTTAAATGCTCTTCAATGAGAGATTCTATCTTACGATATAGCATAAAAATTCCTCCGTCAAAACTTTTCAAATGTATTATAGTACAATAGCAATGACATTTCAATATAAATTTGCGATAATTTTTATGACATTTCAAAACAGGGAGATGGAACCATTGTAGTAGTCAAGAAAAGTATGGACAGGCTTTTTTCTACCCTTCCGTGTCCACTTTTATAATAGCATCAGACACGAAAAATATTTATTTTTAGTTTACTTTTTCAAAAGTAGACATGAGGAACATTTTTGCGGAAGTTGTTTTTTCAAAAGTGGACACGGACAATAATTTTTGCCGAAATCCTT
>ERZ860322.574-NODE-574-length-26458-cov-10.966330_pt1 | contig 26458 bp, 26 predicted proteins | sample MGYA00509979_ERZ860322 | MGnify/ENA primary metagenome ERZ860322 (study PRJEB30046, sample SAMN00715217) | human gut metagenome | study: EMG produced TPA metagenomics assembly of the A metagenome-wide association study of gut microbiota in type 2...
AGCTGCGGATGACCATTCAGAAAAAGCTGCAAAAGCGGATGTATGAGCATCTGAGCGAAAAGCTGGAAAACGATCATGGCCTTACCCTGCGGGAGCGCGAGTTCATGGAAGAATATGAATCGCTATTGCAAACCACGGGCAAGGATGCCTTGATCCGCCGGGAGAACAAAACAAAGCCGAGAAAAAAGAAAGCCGCCCTTGACGATGCCAAGGACGGTTGATACAATAGTAATATGTTTAATATATAGATAGATTACGAATTGAGAGGAACAGCGTCATGAATAATCTGTTTGCGCAGTCCCGTTCCCATTGGGTGCGGTATGACCGCTATGAGATCAAGACCGGCAGGGACGGAAAACGCTATATTACGCCGGAAAAGACGGCAAAGCCCGACATCTATAACCCGCTGAAGGAATCCTCCGAGATGGTGTTGGAGGCATTGAATGTGGGGATGCTGATGATGAACCGCGCCCCAGCAGACGAGGTGGAAAAGGCAATTTTGGCTTTTGTGACCCATTACGGTCTGTTGGGGCTGATGACAGCACTGCCCACCACACCGTCCTTCATGGATTATGAAGCAGTTTATCTGCCGAAGAATCACTTCATCAAGGAAGAAAGTATGGAGACAGAGGACTATCTTGCTCTGTTCTATCCATTCGACAAATTGGATGTAGTGAAAAAAGGCGTGGAATCCAGTTGGAATGTTTCCGGGGATAATATGATGATTGCCCTGACCATGACCTTCATGGATGAGCCAATGGCAAAGAATATGAGCTTTCAGAGGGAGTATGCCGAGCCGTATGACTGGGTGGCGCAGCAGTTCAAGGATTGGGCGTTCACGCTGACCACATCCATCTTGTACTACAACGACTACGACAGCATTGACGAGGATACAAGAAATCTCTACCGCAAGGCCATGGCTGCCTTCGGCGGCATTGCGCCTACCTATCATATCGAACTGCTGGAGAAGCCGACCATCTATTGGGACTTTCACTCCCTGCTGCTGGGCATCCAGATGATGTTCAGCTTTCTGCTGGTGGATGGAGAAAAGCCCCTGCGGCTGTGCAAGCACTGCCAGAAGGTGTTCCTCGGCAGCCGGGCCAATTCCGCATTTTGCAGCGCCCGGTGCAAGAATCAGTATAATGTCTATAAGAGCAGAGGGAAGAATAAGGGACAGGACGGTGAGGAAAATGGATGAGAATATGGCACTTACTCCATATGAAACAAGAGAAATTTTGTTTTATAAAACCGACAACGGCGATGTCAAGGTTGAAATCCTGCTATATCAGGAAAATTTATGGCTGACGCAGGCAAAGATGGCGGAGCTGTTTGAGGTGCAGAAAGCTGCCATCTCAAAGCACCTGAAGAATATCTTTGTCTCCGGCGAATTGATGGAGGATTCAGTTGTTTCCGTTTTGGAAACAACTGCGGCTGACGGAAAAAACTATCCCACGCGGTACTATAATCTGGACGCGATCATTGCAGTCGGCTATCGGGTGAACTCCAAAAAAGCCACCATGTTCCGCATCTGGGCAAACAGAATCCTGAAGGAGTACATTATCAAGGGCTATGTCATGGACGATGAGCGCCTGAAAGAGCCGCAGAACTTCTTCGGGAAGGATTATTTTGAAGAACAGCTGGAACGCATCCGCGACATTCGCTCCAGTGAACGGCGCTTTTATCAGAAAATTACGGACATATACTCCCAATGCAGCGCAGACTATGATGTGGACAGTCCTGTTACAAAAGAGTTTTTCGCCACCGTACAAAACAAACTGCATTACGCCATTACAAAGCACACCGCAGCGGAGATCATCTATGACCGGGCAGACAGCACGAAACCGAATATGGGGCTTACAACATGGAAAAATGCACCGAGCGGCAGAATCCGAAAATCCGATGTTGTGATAGCGAAAAACTATCTGGATGAAACTGAGATGGGAAGCCTGAACGAAATCGTCACGATGTATCTGGATTATGCCGAGCGACAGGCGCGCCGTGGAAACATCATGTATATGCGGGATTGGGTCGCACGGCTGGATGCGTTTTTGCAGTTTAACGAGGAAGAAGTGCTGCATCATAAAGGAAAAGTGACAGCAGCCATTGCAAAAGCCTTTGCCGAGAGCGAGTTTGAGAAATACCGTGTCATTCAGGATCGACAGTATCAGAGCGATTTTGACCGACTTGTAGCCAGCACTGAGGAGAAGGATTACGATTGAGGGCGAAAATGTTGCGATTGAGGTTGCGATTGACCAGTTGAACGCAAGTCAAGGTACGATTGCAAAGGATTCTGTTACTGCCGCAGGGAATCTCATTACAAAACTGAAAAATGCGGATTTGATTGAGCCTGTCAGCGGCTTTGGAAAGGGCAAATACAAGTTTATAGCACCAAAAGAATAAAGATAATGCCCGTTATCGGCCATGCAGCCAATAACGGGCATTTGTCATTCATATACAAGCTCGGTCAAAACAATTTCCTCCGCGCGGCTGCGAATGTTGTTCATGCGGCGCACCCATTCCATTTGGTCGGCGGCTTTGAGCGCTTCGGTCACATCTTCCTGCCTTGCCATATCGGAAACGATGATTGCCATACGCTCGTTACAGGCTTGGTCGATCTCGGCAAGGTGCCGATGCAGCGTTCCGCTTGTGAGCAGGCTTGCATAGAGAACCGGACGATGTTCTTTCAGATAGCTACGGCGCATACGCCCGTACTTGCCGATCTGGTATTCTGGTTCGTCCGGCAGCGCAAGGTTCGGGATAAGATAATCACCCTCCTGACGGTAAGTGCCGCCCATTTCCTCAAATAGAGATTTCATAAGAATTAGCTCCTTTTTGTGTTGATTTGCAGCGGTTATAAGGATTATTCTACTCCTTTCCTACAACTGCTGTTCCATTCACCACAAATGAGCCGCAGTCATATGTATTAGGTGGGAGAAACCACCCTTTACATAGTAACTCTTGATTGACGATACTGTTTGACTCTCCCTGCACCTCATCATCCTTTGAGAGTCGCTCGTATAAAGCTGTGATTTTAAATCTCTTATCCTTGATTTTCATTGCTATCCTGCTCCTTTGCATTTTGAATATTTCCACTGCCTACTCTCAAAGTGTATTACATCGGTATAGTGTTTGGGCGGCGTCGTCTTACCCTCTTTGACGGCGGCAGAATGAACCGTAAAGGTCTGTCCTTCGTCCACGGGCGGCAGTGCCTTTGCCGCATCCGAAGTTTCATTCTCACCTTTGCCGGAGTAATGCGCTTCCATCAGCGCCCGCCAGCCGGGATTCATGACCGTGCGGCCTTTCGCGCTGAAGCTGTGCCCGGCACATTCCAGCGTTACCGCCGTTTCCGTGTATTCATAGGACTGTACGACGGCGCAGAGCAAACGCAGGGCGACCAATTCCAGCACAGCACGCTCTCCGGCAGGCAGGCCGGTGAGCGCAGCTTCTTTGAAATTGGCAGTGGGAATGACCGCATGGTGATCGGAGACCTTTTTATCATTGATGACCTGCGTAGCGTTCACACGAATTGGGACGCCCTCCACCTTCGGCATAGCCGCAGCCACATTGCTTACGAGTGCAGGCAAGCCGTCTGCCATATCCGAGGTCAGATACCGGCTGTCGGTGCGAGGATAGGTGCAAAGCTTCTTTTCATAAAGGCTCTGGAGGTAGTCCAGCGTCTGCTGGGCGGTGAAGCCAAGAATCCGGTTGGCGTCGCGCTGCAAGGTGGTAAGATCATAAAGGGCGGGCGGCTTTTCGGATTTGTCCTTGCGCTCGACCGCCTTTACCACTGCCATCTGACTGCCGCAGGCTTTCTGCAAGGATTCGGCCTCCGGCTTATTCTTCATGCGTTCGCTGCCAGCATCAAACCCCGGAAGCCCCAGCGTAACTGTATAGAACGGCTCCGGCTTGAAAGCGTCGATTTCCGCTTCCCGCTGCACGATCAACGCCAGCGTGGGAGACACCACACGCCCAACATTCAGCGTGCGGTGATAAAGAACGGAGAAAAGCCGCGTGGAGTTAATGCCTACCAGCCAGTCGGCCTTGCTGCGGCAGAGCGCCGACGCATAGAGATTGTCGTATGCGCTGCCGTCTTTGAGCGTTTCGAAGCCCTTGCGGATCGCCGTATCTTCCATAGACGAAATCCACAGGCGCTTCATGGGCTTGTCGCATTTGTTGAGCATATAGACCGTGCGGAAGATGGATTCGCCCTCGCGCCCGGCATCGCAGGCATTGACGACCTCGCTCACGTCCTCCCGGTGCATGAGCGTGTTGAGCAGGGCAAGCTGCTTGGCTTTGTCTCTGGCAACGGAATACTGCCAGCTCTCCGGCAGGATGGGCAGATCGTTGTAGCGCCATTTGGCGTACTTTTCATCGTAGGCAGCGGCTTCGGCCAGTTCGGCCAGGTGCCCAAAACACCAGGACACGATATAGCCGCTGCCCATAAAATAGCCGTCCTTGCGCTCATTGGCACCAAGAACGGCGGCGATGGATTTTCCAACAGAGGGCTTTTCCGAAATTACCAACTTGTACGCTTTTTCCATAATCATTACCTCTTATTCTTCATCCTGCGCCGCATCTGCACTCTCGCCTTCATCCGGCTCCGTCTCGTATTCCTCGCCGTCGTCCTCTTCACCGTAGTCGTAATCATCCAGATCGACCGGCCCCTTGGCATCCGGCTTTTTCTTGCGGAATTTGAACCAATAGAGCGCACCGCCGCCACCCAGAACCAGCAGGAGCAGGAGTGCTACAGCACCGCCGCTGGATTTCTTTTCAGGCTCCGGTTCAACCTCCGGCTCCGGTGTGGTGTCCGGTACTTTTTCCACGACCTTCTCCTTGCCGGTACACTCTGTCATGTTCGTTTTGCAGACCTCGCAGGAGGTATTGACGGCTCCGGCCTCGCACTTCGTCGTGCAGGAGCAGACCGGCGTCTGCTTGTCGCCCTCCACCAAAGCCAGCAGGTCGGCCTCATCCACAAGATTCAGGAAATAGGTCTCATAACGCTCTCCGTCCTCGTCCAGCGGCTTATCGTAGTCGATCACCAGATAGAAGGTCTCGCCGTTGCGGGTCTCAACGGTAATAAACTGCTTGTTGCTGTATTTGTCGTAAAGCAGATCGCGCGTGACGGAATTGCCGTTCTGTGTAAAACCGGTGCCGTCCTCTTTCGTGATGGGTTCCGTAGTGGGTGTCGGAGTCTCGGAAGATGCCGGAGTCTGTGCAGACGAACCTGCGCTTTTAATACCGCCGCGTCCAGAAGATGCACCGCTACCGCCGCCGCCACCGGACGAGCCGCTGGAGCCGCTGCCAGACGTATTATTCTTGCGGCAGTCGCAGTCTGCGGGGCAATGCTCGTCGTGCTCATCATCGCCGGTGTCCGGCGTCGGCGTGGGGGTTGGCGTCGGCTCCGGTTCTTCTTCGTAGAACGGATTGGCAAGTACAACATAGTCCGTCCAGTTCCCGGCATTGTCCAGCGCGTCGATGTAGAGATAGGCGTTGTCCGTCAGGTTATCAATGCGGACGTTCAGCTCGCCATCTTCGAGGGTCGTGTATAACTCATCATTGACGAAGACCGCAGCAATGCCGGAAAGCGCATCGCTGGCTTCCACGCGCAGGAGCGTACCGTTGATACCAGCTCGAATCACCGGTGCTTCAAAGTCCATGCAGTACACGTCCAGAAACAGCTCATGCTCGACGCCCAGCGGATCGGTGACAAAGAAATACACGGTGCCATTATCCGGCATCGTGCGCTCCCAATATCCGTATTCATTCCATTCTTCCGTTACATCAAAGCGTTCAGCGTCATCCTCATTACTGAACGCAGCCTCGATTTTGACCCAGCCGGTATTGCTTTTATCAATCAGGCGAACGGTGATCGTAACCGGCGCATTGTGCCAGCCAGTCGGGATTTCCGCGTCCAGCTTATACTCTGGCTCCAGCGCAGGGGCGTCCGTGGTTTCCGGTGGGATAGAGGGTTCTTCCGGCTCCGGTGTGGGTTCCGGCGTTTCCTCTGCACCGGGAGTCTCGGCAGGCGGTTCTTCTGTGGGTTCGGGTTCTACCTCCAATTCTGTCTCCACAATTTCAAGGGTGCTGTCTGGCGCGGCATCGGACACATCTGTCCCTTCTTCCGCAAGCGCCATGCCGGTCATGGTGAAAAACACCAGCACAAGGCTGAGCATCAGCGCAATCATGCGGAACATACGTGGGGTTTTCTTAGTTTTCTTCAGGTGCATTTTCCATATCCTCCTTCTGTGTGCTGCAAAACGGCGAACCGCCCTTTTTGATATGCATGAGGTACTGCGCCAGCTCTTCCATGGTCATGCCGGTGGCACGGGCAAGGCCGACGATATCCTCATTTTCCAGCTTGATAATGTCTTCGTCGATCTCGCGGTTACGGGACTGGAGCATGGCGATTTTCCCGTCATTCTTCGCTCGTTCCGCTTTGAGTTTGCTGATTTTCGGGTTCATAGTTCCTCCTTATGGTGATGGCAGACGGCCAAATTGATAGAAATGCTGCTGCCAGTAAGATGAAGTAATGTCGCTGTACTGAATGGGGTCGCCGCAGTGCAGCATGGTATTATTTCCCACATAAATACCGACGTGGGATGCGCCAGTGGTGTCATACGTTCCTTGGAAAAAGATCAGGTCTCCGGGCCTTGCGTTTGCTGGGGAAACATAGGCGCATATCTGCCGCAGCCCCTCCGCGCCCAGACGGCCAAAGCTCCAGCCGAGGCCGCAGTTGTTGTAGACGTATGAAACGAAGCCGGAACAGTCAAAGGATGTAGACGGTGAGCTGCCGCCCCAGACGTAGGGGAACCCAAGATACTTTTCCGCTTCCTTGATGATGGCGGCGAACTGTTCGTCCTCCAATGCTTCCGGTGGAATCTCATACGTTGGATACTCGCTGCCGTAATACCTGCCGACATAGGAAGAGCTGCCGAAGAGGTCAGGCCGGTTGCCCAGCGTGCCCATGTACATGGCATAGAGGGAAAGCTGCTCCTGCGACATGATGTAGACCGGAACATGACTGAGGTTAAAGTTTTCCAGTTTGACGGTACAGATGTAATAGGTGTACGGCACCTCCACATCGTATTCATACTCCTCTATGACCCAATCCTCCAGCTCATAGTCATAATAGGTGTAGCTGCCGGTTCTTGTCTCCGTGCGGTATCTGGTTTCCGTTTCCACGGTCTCCGTAAGGATATACTGCTTTTCAAACAGCATATCCAGAATCCCGCCGACCTCGCTGATCGTCCATTCTCTGCCCATCAGCGCGGTGATTGCAGAAATCAGAACATACGGGTCGTGTTCGATATCGTCCAGTTCATAGTGGTATTCATCGTAATCATGCTCGGCTTCGTAGTTGTCCAGCCTCGCCTGCAATTCTGCCTCCATAGCGCAATATTGCGCCTCAGCCGCCAGCATGTCCTCGTCCAGAGACGGATAGGTGGAAGCGGCAATGGAAGAGCTTGCGCCCTGGAACATCAGGGAACAGGAGGAAAACAGGTTGGTGAACAACAGGAAAACCGCTGCAATCAGGCCGACAATAAGGAATCCTTTCTTGTGCTTGGCAACAAACTCTCCGACTTTCTTTCCGGCCTCTGCACTTTTCTCTGCCGCTTTTTTCGTAACCTCCGATGCCTTGACTGTATTCACTGTGCCGCGTCCATACTTTGCAGCGGCATACTCCCGCTTGATTGCACGTTTTTGCTGCCAACGGGAATACGGATTGGAGGAAAAGCCCTCGTTTTGCTGGGCAAACTCCTGATTCAGCGCCTTAACGTTGGCCTTGTCCGCTTTTTTCTCTGCCCGGTGTGCCTTACGGTAGGGCTTGAGTTCATGGGCGCGGTGGATGTTACGCCCCACTTGATATGCGCTCTCGGCATCTTCCGTCAGCGTATTGGCGGCGTCCACACCGGCGTTGTCGCCGTCATTGCTCTGCCGCACTTCTCGGTGAACACCGTGCAGCACGGCGTCGCCGGAAACCTTCGCCGCGTGGCTGAGCTTGGAGGGCGGCTTCTTTTCCTCAAAAGAAAGGCGTGTCGTGATCTTCCCATCGGAATCCACAACACGCTGTTTTACCTCTTTCTTTGGAATCTTTGCCTCAGCCTTTTCCAGCTTTTTGATCTTCTTGTCTGCTTTTTGAATGGCAGGCGCAAGCTCCGGGGAAGCACGCTCTTCCTCGGTGAATTGCAGCCTTGGTGCGCGTTTTGCCATAGAACATCACCTCACTCTCATGGAAATGGATTTTTTTATGCGATCTCACCCAGCATGGAAAGAAACAGTGCCTTGCCCTTGGGCGTCACCAGCGTGTACACCCCCTGATGCCCGTTGACGGCGATGTAATCTTTTACGAAAAACAGGCCGTCATCCGCTGCTTTGGCATAGGGCATGAGTCCGCCGGAAGGGGCGCGGTAAAGGTAGCGCTTGCGGACAAGAAAAGCGGTGAACATCTTTTCCGGCACCTTCAATTCCTTTGCCGTGGCGCGAATATTGGTGCAGCTTTCCGGGTGGATGAACGCATCGTAGTAATCCGCCTTGGGCTTGGCGCGGTCAAGCTCCTGCCGCAGCCGCTCGTTTTTCTGCTGTTCTTCCAGCATCCGGCGTGCAAACTCATAGATCAGATTGGGATTCTCCAGCACCTGCTCCAACAGGGATTTCGTCATATACCCGCCGTACTTGCGGATCGCCGGAATGACCTCGTGGGTGATCCAGCGCTTGAACGCCTTTGCCTCCGGCTTGCGGGAACCGAGAATCAAGGTATAGAGGCCGGGTTCGTTCACAGCGTTTACCGGAAGCCCGTTGCTGGCACCCTCGATTGAAACGAGGGTGCGCTCGTCTGCATCCAGACGACGCATAGCATCGGTGGGATTCCCAATCTCCAACGCCCGGCACACATCGACTGCCACAAACCACGGTTCACCGTCGATGGTCAGCGTTCGGATTTTGCCAAAGGCCGCGTTTTCAAAGGTCATCAGTTTATTATCCATGTTTCGTCTGTCCTCCTTGCTGCGGTCAGGAAGATACTTCCTGCGGCTTTGTCGTGAGTACCCGATACAGCTCCGTGTCCTTGGGAAAACGGTCTACAAAGGGCAGAATGATATTCCCATAAAACAAAAGGCCCTCGCCTTCACCGGAGTGGGTGACATACGAGAGCTGGTGCGGGGAGATATTGAGCTGCTTTGCAAGAATCTGCCGGTCTCCGCTGGCCTGATTGAGCATATAGATATAATCCGAGTTTTCGAAGATATTCTCCACTTCTCTGGAAGAGAGCAGATCTTTGACGTTTTGGGTGACTCCAGTCGGCATCCCGCCCCATTTCCTAAATCTCTTCCAAATCTCAATGGTATAGCTTGCCGTCTGCTCCTCTTTGAGCAAAAGGTGCATCTCGTCGATGTAGTAGCGTGTGGATTTGTGCGCCTCACGGTTGACCGTCACTCTGTTCCATACCTGGTCTTGGACGATCAACATGCCGATTTTCTTGAGCTGCTTGCCCAATTCTTTAATGTCATACGCCACCACACGGCTGTGAACATCTACATTGGTCTGGTGGTTAAAAACATTGAGGGAGCCAGTGACATAGATTTCCAGCGCCGTTGCAATGTATTGCGCTTCCTTCTCATCCTGTTTCCGCAACTCCTCATAGAGATCACCGAGGATGGGCATGTTCTCCGGGCGCGGGTCATTGAGATAGTTCCGATAGACCAGCCGCACACAGCGGTCAATGATGGTCTTTTCCACCGGCATAAGGCCGTCCTTGCCGCCCACGATCAGCTCGCACAAGCTGAGAATGAAGTCGGATTTCAGCGACAGCGGATTCTCATCGTCCGAATAGTTGAGGTTCAAGTCCATGGGATTGATATAGTCCGTAGAGGTAGGCGAGATTTTAATAACCTGCCCGTGCAGGTGCTCCACCAGTGGGCCGTATTCCGCCTCCGGATCGCAGATGATGATATCGTCGTCCGTCACCAGAAAGACGTTTGCGATCTCACGCTTGGCGCTGAAGCTCTTGCCGGAACCGGGCGTGCCCAAAATCAGGCCGTTCGGATTCTTCAGGAGCTTTCTGTCTACCATGATGAGGTTATTGCTCAGGGCATTGATGCCGCAGTACAGCGCCTCTTTGCCGGTCTGAAACAATTCCTGGGTGGTAAACGGAACAAAAATGGCAACACTGGAGGTCGTAAGCCCACGCTGGATGGTGATCTCGTTCAGCCCCAGCGGGAGACTGCTCATCAGCCCTTCTTCCTGCCGGAAGTCCAATGTTGTCAACTGGCAGTTGTACTTCTGCGCAATGGAATTGGCCTGAAATACGTTGTTTTTGAGCTGCTGCATGGAGCCTGCGGTATTCAGGATGATAAAGGTCAGAAGGAACATGCGCTCATTCCGGCTCTGAAGCTCCTGCAAGAGCTTTTTCGCTTCATTGCCATAGGTTGCAAGATCAGACGGAATAATATCCATATCGTACCCGGCGCGGATGGCCTTTTTCTGTTCTTCAATCTTCATCTTATCAAGGTCGGTAATTTTGCGCTTGATGGTCTTGATGGCCTTGACCTGATCCACCGACTGAATGTGCATGGACACGATCACAGAGCTTTCCATATCCAGAAAATCCGCCAGCATACGGTCGTTCAGTTCCGGCGCAAGAATTTGTAAGAACGATGCGCGGCCGTATTTCTTTCCAACGGCAAAGCTGCTGCCGGTTCGGAACTCAAAAGAGCTGGGTGCAATGAAGTCCTTAACGGAGAGGCCGGAGGGGGCAAGCCAGTCCCACGAGAACCGGAACGGCTCCTGTTCATCCATGTGAAGGACATCGTGCATCAGCTTGAGCCGGTCATGCCCGTTCAGCGGTTCCGCCTGCACACCAAGCCGCTTGAAGTTATTGAGGATGTCGATCTCAATGCGCTCCAGCCGGGGTTTCGCGGTTTTCAGATTGTCCGCCTCTACGCCGAAGGTAATGAACTTGGTTTTGACCAGACCATTATTGCCGCGGGCAAGCTGCGTTTGCAGCATCTTTGTGTACTCTGTGCGGAGCTGGTTGAACGCATCTGCTCGCGGCGGGATAGCAATGGTCTGCGCGTAGCTGTCCTTGTTAGCGGCGAGGTTTACGAAAGAGAGCTGAAAATGGATGGAGCTGTCAAAATAATTGAGGAAGTCGCACCACGAATCGAAGATCGCGGTCTTGTCCTCGTTCTGGTTGAGCTGATAATTGATGTCTTGAAACTGCACCGTTTTGCTGTAATAGTAATCTGTCACCCGGCAGATGCCGTCCGGGAACATCCGCTGAAAGGGAATGGAATCCTGCGCCGATTTATGCCGTTTGTCCGTATTCTTCGCTTTGGCAATGGCAGCTTCAATCTGCTTTCTGTCGGCGCGGCTTAACTTTGTTTTTTCCTGAGACAATGCGGTAAACCTCCTTATCCAGAATGTCCTGCCGCTGCAACACGGCATAAAAATTGTCTGTCTCATAAGGCCGCACCTTGGGGCGGATGAAACAGACCTGAACAATATTTTTGATGATCTTCTCCAGCGGCAGGCCGTTTTTCTCGTACAAGGCGAAAAGAAAGAACGGCAGCATGACCACGATCATGCAGATCGCCGCTGCGCTGTTGGAAAGGCTCTGCCGGAGCAGGAAGAACAGCGGCACGCCCACCGCTGCGCCGCTGCCGAAGCAAACGAGCTGCCGCTTGGTCAAGTTGAAGAGGACTTTGGTCTTTACGGCGTTCAAGTCCTTTGGGACGGGTACATAGGCCACTTGCAATCACCTCCGTCAGTGGCTGTTGAACAGGCTCTTGGCAAGAGAACCGGTCTTAAAAAGTGTGAAGCACAAAAGCACCGTATAGCCCATACAGCTCCAGATGGCCGTGGAAATATTCGTATCCACGATCATGTTCTGTACCAGAACGGCGTAGATGGCAACACAGATGATAATAAGGAATCCCTGAAAGCCGAGGGCGAACAGGCTCCTGAGATAGTTCTGTCCCATCTGCCCCCATTCCCGGTTCATTGCCGTCGCCATGGGGATCGGGGCGATGGAGGTCACAAGATAGATTTCTATCATGCGCCCGTACACGATGATGTAGATGCAGATGTTCAGCGCGTTCATGGTGAGCTTCACGATGGTGGCTTGCAGCCACAGGCCGAGCAGAGACCAGACCTCCATTTCATTGAGCCGTGCTTCCAAATCCGCAAGACTGTTTGCTAGATCAAGGCTGACATTGCCGACCACAACGCCGGAAGCGTTGTTGACCACGCTCTGCGCCACATCGAACACACCCATGACGATATTCCATGTGTTGCTGACAATGAGTACCGCACAGGCCGTTTTGAACACCCATTTGAAGATGAACCAGGTATCGACTTCTCCGTGCATGTTGTTTTTGTCCGTAATGATCTGGATCAGCTCCATAGTCATTACGATGGCGAGGATTACACCGGCGATGGGCAGGATCACGTTGTCTGAAAGACTGCGGATCATGTTGTAAATGCCGCCGTTCCAGCCCTGCGGCGTTGCGCCGACCTGACCGGCGATCTCTCCGACTCTTGTGTTCACGGTATCAAAGAGGCCGGACAGCGCATCCGTGATACCACCGATCAGGATTTCTTTGAGCCAATCGGTGAATTTCTGCCATATTAAGTCCAATCGATTTTCCCTCCTTCCGTTGGCTCTCCGCATACCGGCGAGAGCCGCATAAGATTACTGCGCTCGTTTTCACTCTCATGTGCACCTGAAAATGGAACGGAACGCGAAATAGCCGGTTGCCCGGCTATGTATCAGGCGGGCAATGCCGCCTGCAATCAGTTATGTGTGTTGAGCGCCCGAAACACCTGCACTTCCAGATCGAGGCGCGGAGCTTCCGCGTTGCAGCATGGCAGCGCCCCGTCTGCGGGAAGCAGATTCTCACGCACAAAATACTCCCGAAGGGCAGCTCTGGACAGTGCGCCGAAGTTTCGGATTTGTGCAGACGAGCACAGGAAAATGAGCACTTCGCGGACGGTCTTCATACCGTTCCGGCTAAGCGGGTTATGGAGCTTGGCGGGGAGGTGCAGGGCTTCCAGCCCCTGATAATACAAATGCGCCGGAGAGGTAATGCCGCAGCGTTCACGATAGATTTGTTCCTCCATCTGGAGCTGCTGCCGCAAATATGCGGTTCGTGCTTCAAAGCCATCTGTGATGTAGTACAGCCACGCAGGATTTTTGTGCAGCCAGCGCAGTGCGTCCCGGATAATGTTTCTCGTTCGGCTTTCCGAGAGGTTATAGTGCAGGCCAATCGCCTTATAGCCGATGCCCTCGCAGAAATGCTCTCGGAGCACGATCTGTTCGCGTTCCGAGAGCGCAGACAGGGCATATTCCAGCCCCTTGCGCTGGTCATCCGTCAGCACGTCATAACAGATTGTGCGCTGCGTTTCTTCGTTGAGATGCAGGACAAAAAGCAGATTTTCGGGGTAGCTGTATCTTCTGGGCATCTGTGTATCCTCCTAAAAAAGTAAAAAGTCGTTGTATGTGGAACGTTCAGAGCAAAGGAGCAGCCTGTCAATATAGGCTGCTCCCTTGCTTCTGAATGGGGATGCATGGGCGGCATCAGCCGCCCTTGCAGCTCTGCCGGTGTTTAGCCAAAAAGTCCCGTGAGCAGCGGCACCAGCAGAAGGCCAACCAGGGCGACGCCGCCACCGGCCATGAGCTGTTTCATGCCCTGGCTTTTAGCCCCCGGATTATCATTTCCGTAGCCCTCCAGCAGGTTAATGACGCCCCAGATTCCGAGACCTGCGCCAAGTGCGATGACGAGGGTCTGAAGAACATCGACAGCAGAGTTAAAGAAATCCATAAATGTGTATGCCGGAATATGCGGGATATTGGGTTAGAAGTGAGTTCTCACAATGCAAGCGCCGGAACGAAAACCGCTGTGCGGCTCCCGATTCCGGCGTCTCCTTTCAATTTTTAATTGTTTTTGTTCGTTCCGGCCTTGCAGTATGAGCCGGTGTCTTCTGTCTGTCATGGTGTATCAAGCCTCCTGCCTTGATAAATCTTTATGAAAAAGCGGGCTGTTCCCCCGCTGCTTCATCCGCTTCGGACACATCTACCTCAAAAACATTGTAAGCCTCGTCCTGTTTCGGCTTGAGCCTGTGAGAGAGGAACTTTTCAATGTCAAATTCATTTTTGGGGTTTGCATCCGACAGGTATTTGTAATTCTTGTGCTGTGTGATATCAAACTTATTGGACAGAAACGGCCGCACGCCGCGAAGCTGCAAGATGCACTTGGAGCCGTCCAGCACGGCAAGCTCATCCACCGTAGCGAGGTCTTTGCCGAGCTTCTGGTAGTTAAGGCTGTGGGAGACCTCGCGGCCGCGGCTCTCGCCGGTGTTGAAGGTGTCGATGGTCTCTTTCCCAAGCGCCTGATTCAGCTCTTTCAGCGTGGTCGGCTCCTTGCCGCCAAGGAAAATCGAGGTGTCGCAATTCCCGATAATCGTATCGGCGTTGTCCTTATACAGCGCCTTGAGCTGAGACTGCGCCTGCAAAACAAGACAGGCGGAGATCTCGCGGCTGCGGATGGTGGCCATGAGCTTTTCCAGATTGGGTATCTGCCCGATGTTCGCCGCTTCGTCGATCAGACAGCGCACATGCACCGGCAGGCGGCCTTTATACTGGTCGTCCGCTTTTTCACACAGCAGGTTAAATAACTGGCTGTAAATCATAGAAATGAGGAAATTGAAGGTGCTGTCGGTATCGCTCATGATAAGAAACAGCGCCGTCTTTTTGAAGCTTCCATCCTTGGCATCCGGGTTGTCGTATATCTTGTCTCCCAGCGTGTCCAGCTCCAGTTCGTCATACATGGTGATCTCCCGCAGCTCCGCAATATCAAAGGGAGCAAGGCGTGCGCCGCAGCTAATATTGATACTCTTAGCTGTCTTGCCTGCGGCTAATTTGTACTTTTTATATTGCCGCACCGCGAAGTGGTTGGGCTTGTCCTTTTCCAGCTCCTTGAACGCGATATCCACAGGATTTTCAAAGGCTTCATCGTCCTCGCGGACTTCCATGGCGTTGACCAGCTCGATGAGCGTGGCAAAGTTCTGCTCTTCTTCGGGCGCTTCATAATGGATGTAGCCAATCAGGGCACAGTACAAAAGCGTCTCTGCCTTCACCCAGAAATCGTCGCCGGATTTGCCGTCTCCCTTGGTATTGCAGATCAAGGTGTTGACCAGTTTCAAAATATCCTTTTCCGAGTGGATGTAGGCGAAGGGGTTATAGTGCATACTCTTGGAAAAGTTGATGGTATTGAATATCTTGATGCGGTAATTGTTCCTCTCCAACAGCCTGCCGCACTCGACCACGATGCTGCCCTTCGGGTTTTGTCAATAAGGATAGAGAAAAAAGTAAATTATTTTTATGAGGTTACAACATCGGATTGAATAAGGCGCAGTACCTTGTCGGTAAAGGTTTCCCGGCTGGTCTGGCTGAAATGGAAATAAATATCAAAGGTCGTACCGCCAACGGTCTTTACCATATCGGGTGGCGGTACGTCCGGGGCGGGTGAAGCGTTGCCGCCCGCCATCACGGGCAGGGGGATGGCCTTGCCCTCTCTGCTGGTGCTGTCGCTCCCCTCCGGGGCGGGGATGGTGCTGGTGATCGTCATGCTGGGGTCGTAGGTCATAGGCTCTCCTTTCATCATTCATCAAAGTTAATCCACGTGAGCGCCATTTTGCCGCCCACGTTGGAGTGGGGGAAGGGGAATGTATTAGTCCCCCTTTGAGGACTGTCCACAAGCCCCCTGATTGCAAGGCTTTTCAGCCTCTAAATGTCCACGCCTGCGGCGTTCCCGTTCGCTGGCAGCTTTCTTTCTCCGGCGCACATTGGCGGCGCACTCGTCACAGTATTTGCCCCGATTGGAGCGCGGCACGAACATCGCCCCGCACTCGGCACAGGGCCGCGCCTGTCCTCGGTGGAGCAAGGCGGCACACAACCCCTTGTCTGTTGGCAGGACGGCGGCGCGGAACCATTTACAGACCAGGGAATAGGTGATACTCTGGACGCAGACACAAGGCTCCCAGCCGTCATCAAGAGCAAGACAGTTGCCGCCGTCATAATTGCAGCAGTCATGCACCAGCCGCCGGACGGCTCGGTACTGCTGGTAGGTCAGTCGGGGAATGCCGTTCACCGCTCCACCTCCCGGCGTTTCTGCTGGGTCTGCTCCTGCTGGTGTATGGCAGCATCGGCGTTCCGCTTCACCTGTTGAAGCCGCCGCAAATCGTCTTGGATAGGCTTGTACTGCTCATACTCGGCTGTGTACTCCTGGTGAAGCCTCGCCTGTTCCTGTTCCCACGCATGAACGGGGATTTTACCAGCAGGGGAACGGTGCTTGTCCAGCTTCCGGCGGGCCATGTGGAACGTCCTCAACTCGTTCTCATGCTCCCTCTCGAATTTTTCCCGCTTGCCCTTCCACTTGATACCCTGCAACTCGTCATAGACGGGCTTGGTGTCTAGGTAGAGGTCAACAAGGCGAAGCAGTTCCTTCAATTCGTTCAGACGGTCACGCTTCGCTTTCATGGATGTGTTGATGGCCTCCGTTCGTTCACTCTGGGCGGCGATATGGGTCTCTAAATCTTCCAGCGTAGCGATGCCCCTCTCGGTCAGAAAATTGATGGCCTCGGCAAAACCTTTAAGATTTCCAATCCTGGCGTTGCGGCTCCATGCTCCGGCGTTCCGGCCCTCATAGTAGTCGGTCAGCAGGGCGGCAAGGGTCGGGGCCTGGGGCTTGCTCAATTCTTCTTTTATGGCCTTAATCCAATCCGTCAGGCCGGCGATTTTCTTCCGAATATCCCGCAGAATGTTGTTGGCCTTTTTTATCCAGCGGTTCAGATCGCCCTTGTCGGTGGGGATGCCCTTGGCCTCCATCTGGCGGACGGCCACGCCCTCATGGACGGTGGGCAGCAGGTCAAGGCCCTGACGCTCATAGGAGCGGTGGTCGATGCGGCAGGTCAGCCCCTTTTCCTCAAACTTGGCGTTCACCATAGCGGCCCACGCCTCCCGCCAATGTTCCAGTGTTTCCGGGCTTCCCCAGTCGGTAGTGGGAACAGCGTCAAAGAGGGGCTTGCCGTCCTCTCCCATAATGCGGTTCCCGTCCTCGTCCAGACGGTAGCGGCGGCGCTGCTTGCACCCCCATTTGCCGTCTGGCTCAATGGGCCGGATGGGGCAGAGAACATGAAAGTGCGGGTTAGGAATACCGCCGTCCTCCTTGTCCGGCTGGTGGATGGCAAAGTCGGCAATCATGCCCCGGCCCACAAGCTGCTCCGAAACAAATTGCCTTGCAAGAGCGATGTTTTCCTCCAATGAAAACTCGTTCTGCAAGGCAATGTCAAAGCTATATGCAAGCTGGGCTTTCTTGCCGCGCTCGGCCTTCTCCACGGCGTTCCAGAGGGTGGCGCGGTCTTGGTACTGGTTGGGGGCCTGGGGCGGCAGGAGAATGTCTGTGCAGACCACGCCGCCCTTGTGGGTGTAGTCGCTGACCTCGCCATAGTATTCGCTATACAATTTCTCCCCGGCTCGGTAGGCGGCGGACGTGACAACAGACTGTCCCGCGCTCCGTTTGACCTGGGTAACGTGGAGATGGAACAGGGCCAATTATCCGCTTTCCTGCTGGTCAGTGGCTTGGCTCACCAGGGCGGCAACTTCCGGCAGGGAAAAGACCTTTTCCATCAAAAGAAAAAAGGCCCTTTCGCTCATGCCGCGCACCTCCGGGGCGATACTCTCCACCGCTCCGCCACGGGTGATAAGTCGGTGGTTTCGCTTCTTCCTTTCGCCTTGGGTGTAGTAGCGGATGCGGTTCTCATACCGCTGGCCTCTGTGCTGGTACTGCTCCAACTTAGCGGTGGCCTCAGCATACTCTTTCTCTAATTCTTCGCGTGACTTGTCCATCGTGTTTGACCTCCTTCTTGGCAAAACAAAAGACCGTCTACCTGCTGTGTCGGGTAAACGGTCAAGGGTAACGGTATTCGGTTTTAGCCTCGCTGGAAAGGTGCAGACGCAGAGCGGATGTACCTTTCCAGCGAGGGCGCAGGGATAGCCGCAAAGCGGCGCAAGGGGCGCAGCCCCTTGTACGGAGCGGAGCGACGCAAACGGCCCGGACTTTCGGAAGTCCGGGCCGTAGCCTCGCAGAGCGCACGATACATGGTCGCAGACCATGTATAGAAGTGCGCCCTTTGTTCCAAAGGGATTTTATAAGTCCATCATTGATGGGAGAATTTTGTTGAACATATGGCGCACCTTATCAATCCGGGTGTTTGGGCGGCGTGGCTGAAAAACTGGTTCGCCGCTGGCGATTTGATACCCCTTCAATTCTGTTAAACAAACGCTTCTCCCGTTTGTATAAAAGGTGAGGTCATTGCGGTACTCTTGCACACAGCGGGCAGGGATTTCGCCAGTAAAAATCACCTCGCTGTTTTTAACCTGGGTCGTTTCAATACTCGCGCAATATTTTGGTGCGTCATGATAAGCTCTGGAGAGATATTCCTGCGGCGCATAGAGTGTAAAAGAAAGATATGGTTCCAATAGCTGCGTCCCCGCCTTTTTCAACACCTGCTCCAATACAATAGGTGCCAATGACCGAAAGTCTGCGGGAGTGCTGACCGGACTATAATAAAGCCCATACTCAAAACAGATTTTACAGTCCGTTACCTTCCATCCATACACGCCTTGTTCCAGACCGTAGCGGATACCATCCAATACAGCGTTTTGAAAACTCTGATTCAAGTATCCAACGGAAACTTTGCTCTCATACTGCACTCCGGTGCCAAGGGGGAGAGGGGTGACGGACAGCCCGATGGACGCCCAGAATGGATTGGGCGGCACTTCGATATGAATGGTGTGACTTACCGCTTTCAATGGCCTCTCCATATAGATGACGGTAGGTTCTTTTGCAGTTGTGTTGAGCTGATATTTTTCCACCAGAAGATCAGAGATAATTTCCAATTGTACCCGGCCCAAAAAGGAGAGAATGATCTCATGGGTCACAGCGTCTACTTCATAGCGCAGAAGCGGGTCGGTATCCGCAATTTCTGTCAAGGCGTTTAACAAGCGTTCCCTCTGTTCTGGTTTCTCTGGTGCAATTGTTGTCCGCAGCAAAGGGAGAGGATTGTCGCTCCACGTTTCACGGGGCAGCAGCAGTTTGTTTCCCAGCACATCATTCAGCCGCAAACTGTCGCAGGGTACAATGACGATCTCGCCCGCATGGGCAATCTCTGTTCGGACAATCTCACCCTTTGAGGGGATACGCATTTCCGTAATTTTCAGTTTTTCTTTCCCTGCCAAGGCTACGGAATCCCGCAAATGAAGCGTACCGCTATACAACCGCAGATAGGCAAGGCGTTGGCTCTGGTTTGCGTACTCAACTTTGAACACAGTTCCGCACAATTCAGAGCTGTTCTGCCCGGTGGGTGATTGGAATGTATCTGTGACCGCTTCAATGAGTTGTCGGATTCCCAAGTTTACCTTGGCACTGCCATGATAGACCGGAAACAGAGAGACGCTTTGGATTCTCCTGTTTTCCTCCCGCAGAAGTTCTTCTTTGTCCATTGGTTCTCCGGCAATATATTTCTCCAACAATTCATCACAGTCCGCAATCACGGTATCCCAATTCTCCAGCCCCATGTTTTCCATGATGGATATATCCGGGGAAAGCTGCACGTTCTGCTTAATAATCATATTTGCGGAGAGCTTATCTCGGATAGACTGATACACACCTGGCAGGTCAATCCCGTCCTGGTCGATTTTGTTAATAAAGATAACAGTTGGGATTTTCATTACTTGCAGAGCATGAAACAGAATACGGGTCTGCGCCTGAACGCCGTCTTTTGCAGAAACAACCAAAATCGCTCCGTCAAGAATGGCAAGGGAGCGATAGACCTCCGCTAAGAAATCCATATGCCCAGGAGTATCCACAATGTTGACCTTACAATCGTGCCACTGAAAGGAAGTGACCGCCGTTTGAATGGTGATTCCACGCTGCCGCTCTAAAAACATGGTGTCCGTTCTCGTTGTTCCCTGATCCACACTGCCGGGCGCCTCGATTGCTCCGCTGGTATATAACAGGCTCTCCGTCAAGGTCGTCTTACCTGCGTCTACATGAGCAAGAATGCCAATATTGATGATTTTCATATGATTGTCCTCCATACAAGGCCCAGAAGGGCGCAAAAATCCCCAGCGACAAATACTTTTACCGCTGGGGATGATAGGTAGGACACACATGAAAACTGCGGCCAAGGCTGGCCGTTGTCTATCACGATATGAAATGAAAAGGCAAAAGTATTCTTAAATTGGGTACAAAAACCAAGCCCTCTCCTTGAGGACGTTTGTCTTTGTTCCCATTATCAAATTTTATTTAAGAATACCTTGCCGCATATTGATAAACTCCTTTGCTTGGATTTTTATAGTATAGCATATCAAATTCCCAAAAGCAACCCTGTTAAGATAAATTTTTTCTGTCACTGCACCTCCATATCTCTCTCGTGTATACGCCATACGCAACTCTTTTCAAAAAAGAAGTGGACGCGCTGGCAAAGCTGTGGTAGAATGAAACGAAAGAAGGTGAGGATGGTGGAGCTCAAAACGACAATCGCCCAGGGACTGCACGTCACAGATGACAGCGCGGGTTATGATGCCGCCTGTAAGCGTGTCCTGTCTGAAAAGGCAATCCTGGCGCGGATTATGAAGTCCTGCCTGGAAGAATACAAGGATTGCGATGTCAATGATATTGCCGAGAAGTACATTGAGGGCCAACCCCAGGTGTCCGCCGTCCCGGTGCTGCCGGACGAGGGTGGCACAGTCATCAGCGGCATGGACACCGAGGACAAATCGGTGCGCGAGGGGACAGTCACCTATGACATTCGCTTCCGCGCCATCGTTCCCGACTCCGAGGAACAAATTGCCCTCATCATCAACGTGGAGGCCCAGAACGATTTTTACCCCGGCTATCCGCTGATAAAGCGTGGCATATACTACTGTTGCCGCATGATTTCTTCCCAGTACGGCAGGGAGTTCACTGGCTCCCATTATGAGAAAATCAAGAAGGTCTACTCCATCTGGATTTGCATGAAACCGCCGCAGTATCGAGAGAACACCATTACCCGGTATCGGCTGGTGGAAGAATATCTGGTCGGCGAGGGCAAAGAACCCATCAGGAATTATGATTTGCTGTCCATCATCATGCTGTGCCTTGGCGGGCCGGATGGGTCAAATTATGACGGCGTATTGCGGATGCTGGATGTGCTTCTCTCCAACGAAACCAGCGAGGCGGAAAAGCGGAAAATTTTGCAGGACGATTACGACATTCAAATGACGCAGACAATGGAAAGGGAGGTGTCGGTCATGTGTAATTTGAGCAAGGGCGTTGAGGAAAAAGGCGTTGCTAAAGGTATCTTGTCCTCTATCAAAAACCTCATGGAAACGATGGGGCTGACCATTGAACAGGCTATGGCGGCGCTGAAAGTCCCGGAGGGCGAACGTCAGAAATATATGGATTTGCTGGAACGGCAGTAATGACAAAAACGCCACGGACTATCGTTGTCCCTGGCGTTTTCTGTATCTACGTTAGCTGACTTGAGCAGCTTCGGCTTCTGCCTGTTTCTTCCTGTGGTAGTTCTCCCGCCTCGCGGCAAGCATACGTTCATACCGGGCCTGGGCTTCGGGATCTCCGGCGGCAGCGTCCGCATACATTTTCTGACGGGACTTCTTTACCGCTTCTGACTGTTGCGCTCTCTGCTGCGCCAACTCTGCCGCCGCTACCGGGTCGGTTTCGGCGCGGGCTTTCAAATCCTGCAAAGCCGCCTTTTTCCGATTGCGATGGGCTTCCAGCCGTTCCGCTTCTTCTAGGGTGAGAGGCAAACCTGCCTCGGCACATCTGGCAAGTTCTTTCAACGTCCGCTGTTGGGGCTTCGGGGGCTGTGCGGACTTCTGCCTGTCACGCCACGCTTTGTGCTGCTCGGCTTTCTTCTGGCGGTGCGCCGCAAGCCGCTCCGCTTCCTCCGGGGTGAGATCGGCTCCATCCAGCTTGGCGAGTTCCTTCAGTGAGCGTTTGCGAGGCTTCTCTGGCTGACTGGCCTTTTTCTTGTCGCGTTGCTTCTGCTGATAGGCCCGATTGCGCTCTAACCGCCGTTCTTCCTCCGCCTGTTCCTCCGGGGTCAACAGGCCCGCCCGCTTCCTCGCGGTAAACTCCCGGCGCTCCTGCTTGTACCTCTCATACCGAACCTGGGCAAGCACCTGGGAGCGTTCCTCTTTCTCTGCCTGTTCCTCCTGCTGGCGGCGTTCTTCCTCCTGCTCCATCGGGGTCACAATGTCGGCGGGAACCTCAAACGCGCCAATGAAATTGAAATAGAAATCTAACCGCTGACGGCGCTGCTTTCCCCGTCCGTTGCCCTCATGGACAACGATTTTCTCGATAAACTCATTGAGAATGGGCGTAGTCAGTTCCGAAAAATCGGTGTACCGCTTGGCAAGGTCGATAAACTCCGTCATTCTCACCCGGTCGGCGTTCCAGTTGTCCAGCAAGCCCTGCCACTCCGTCATGGAGGCTTCCAGCGCGGCCTGTTCCTCGTCATACTCGGCAAGGAGACGGCTGAAATGCTTATCCGGCAGCTTGCCCGTGGCGTTGGCCTCGTACAGCTTCTTCACCAGTCCGTCCAGTTCGGCGTGGCGCTTCTTCGCCTGGACAATCTGTTTCCGGCAATCCTTGACTGCTTCCTCCTGGCGCAGACTGGATGCCTTTCGAACCCGCTGAACAAACTCCTGCTCGTTGTTGCGGACATACCAGCTTATCCGCTGGATGGCGGAGAGGATCGCCGCTTCCAGCTTTTGCGTGGCAACATAGTGAATGGTGCAATCCTCCATAGGTGCCCGGTATCTGGAACAGGTGAAAGCATCGTCAATGTACTTGCCTTGGACAAGACTGTTGTGGTGGGTCAGCTTTGCGCCGCAGTCGGCACAGTAGAGCAGTCCGGTTAAACGGTTAGGGGCATTACTCCGCTTGGGTGTCCGGCGCTTGGTTTCCCGCAAACGCTGAACATTGTGCCACGTTTCTTCGTCAATGATGGCGGGGACGGCTCCCTCAAATACAAATTGTTCCTCTGGCATTGTCCTGCGGGTGCTTTTAGTCTTGTAGTTCTCACAGACAGTCTTGCCCAGCACCTTGCGCCCCAGGTACTCCGGCCTTTTAAGAATATAACCCAGGGTGGTGGCAGACCATGCGTAGGGGTCGCGGTAGCTGTTGGCTCGAACAGGACAGCCGATACGCTTCCAGTGTTCGGAAGGGATGGGGATTTGCTCGGCCCGCAGCGTTCGGGCGATGCCGTTGACGCTCTGACCGTCCATGACCATCTGAAAGATGCGGCGCACAACGGCGGCAGCTTCCTCGTCGATCACCCACTCGCCCTTTTCTTCTTTTGAGGCGAGATAGCCATAGGGGACGGCCCCCGAACAGCGCAGGCCCTTTTCCATTCTGGACTTGAAAACGGTCTTGATTTTGCGGCTGGTGTCAGCAACGTACCACTCATTTATCACATCCCGGAAGATGGACATAATATCAAATCCATTGGCGGTGTCCAGGTTGTCATTGGCGGCGATAAAGCGGACGTTGTACTCGTCAAAGGTGCGTTTGAGCAAGCCGACCTCCACCACGTCACGGCCTATTCTGCTCTGGTCTTTGACAATGACGGTAGCCACATTTCCGGCCCGTATCTCGTCCACCATAGCGTCCAGGCCGGGCCGCTTGAAGGTCGTTCCCCGCACCCCGTCATCGGTGAAGTGGCGGACATTAGTGAAGCCATTTTTTCGGGCGTAGTCCTCCAGGATGCGCTTTTGATTTTCTACGGACACGCTCTCGTCAGACCGCCCATCGTCGTGAGATAACCTTTCGTACAATGCTGTGATTTTACCCTTTTGCTCCTGCTTCCTCATGTGTGTAACCTCCTGTTTTGTATTTTCACGACCTTTCTATCCTTATTATAGTGACCCTTTTGGGTCTGTGCGTGCAGAGAATATTGCGATTGGGCTGGATTGTGAGAGCATTGAACCTGTAAGCATAGGCTTTTCAAAATATCGAACCCTTTTGATATCCGGCACTCCGGGCAGCGGCAAGACAAATTTGCTTGAAGTGATATGCATGCAGCTTGATAAAGCCGGCTCAAGGACGGTCGTTGCCACTCCCAAGGGCGACTTTGACAGCGGATGCGCCAATGGTTGTATCGTTTGTTCGTCCGGAGATGAGATAGATAAAGAAATCGAAGTGATTAAAGACGAGCTGAGTTTGCGTAAGAGCAGGAAGGAAAGCACGGATAATGCCACCTTCAACCCGATTTATCTTCTTTTTGACGATTGGGATAAGTGCTTTGCAATGATAGACGATTTAACGGTAAAAAGGTTGAAATCGTTTATAAGTATGGGCGAGGGCTTGGGCGTCTATATCATAGTGACTATCGGGAATGAACAGCTAGGTAAGCTGCACAGTCAGGGTGAGCAGGTGCTCAATGCTTTGGCAAATGCAGGGCAGAGCGTTGTTATCGGCAAGAGCTTTGACAGCCACCACCCTATAGACGCAGAGCTTACGTACACAGAGAAAAAATCGGAGCTTGGTTCATACGAAGGCTATTTGGTTGACGATGAAAAGGCCCGAAAAATAAAAATCATGAGCAAGGAGAGATAAGATGGACAAGATCAATCTGAATGCGAAAGAAATTACGTTGATGGGCGCGCTTTTGGGTGCGGAAGACTTATTCGGTATTGACGACGGGTTCGGTAATGTATCGGAAGAGTCAATGCCGAGTGAGATTGACGCCGTACAGAATTCACTTGCGGCCAAGCATGTTCTTGACGTCGATTTTGACGGAAATGTGGCTGTGCCAAAATGCACCCGCTTGTCGAATGCGATTGCTTCTTAGCGTTCATAAAGCAAGACGCAGGTAAAGACGCTGAGCAGAGGATAGTCTACAAGAGCAAAAGGGGCATTCTGATTTCCGATATTACCGATAGCGGCTATGAATTGGAATCTGCAGATGTCGGCAAAGTCTGGAAGGATATTTCATCCCTTGTAAGTGGCTTGCCCGACAGCACTCTTAGCTTTGAGCCGGTCTCAATAATGCAGAGTGAGTTAGATAAGATAAAGCACAGCGAATCGGCGATAAATCAGCTCCAAGAAAAAGGGCTTAACGATCAGGCTGCGGAGCTTATCGCAAAAGGCTTTGTTGGCAAAGCAGACTATATGTCATTGATCTGCACCTGTCCTTACGAAAGACACAACAGTGTTGTAGGTTTACAGGTGCTCAGTGGTGATCGCATAGCGCTGAGCTTGTCTCCCGAAATTGAAGACAGCGAAAACTATGTTGTTATTGCTCCTGCTCCGGCATCATATATAGCGTCTGAGATTGTAAAAATAACGGAAATGTTTTTGCGTTACGGTGGTGAAGAAAGTGAAAACGATTTGGCTGTCGGTCAGGACGCTTGACGGCCAATTCTGCCGGGATGTCGAGCTGCCCGCCGAGGTGCAGTTAAAAACCCTATGCGGTCAAATGCTTGAGATACTAAAAACGGTAGATTATATGAGATTCGGCTCTTACAGTCTTATGCGTTTTTATAAGCATGGAAAAGAGCTGCCGGCGGATCGAACGCTTGCGAATCTCGGAATTGTTGACGGCGCTTCATTAAAAATGAGATTTATATAAGGAGGAAGACCATGGGTCAGAAAATTAATGTTGATTATACCAACGCTTTGCAGCAGGTCAAAAAGCTGCAGGCTGCCTCGGAGAAATGCACTCAGACGGCGGCAGATATCAAAATGCAGATCGGTGAGTTGACGACACAGTGGAAGGGCGATTCCGCAAGCGCGGCGGCGCTGAAAATGGAGGAATACGTGCGGTATAATAATGAGCTTGGCAAGAGCATTGCCGAGGTCGCCGCAAGGCTCAAAAAAGCAGTGGAAACCATTAAGTATGTTGATGACAACGCCTTTACTTCTGAAATAAGAAGGCGTGTATAAGGAGGCAGAATAAATGGCAACGATAAAGCTGAATCAAATTACGGACGGAGCAATATCAAAGCTCAAGCAGGGGGCTAATAATAATTCGTCCGCCGCAGCGACTGTAAAAGCAGCGGCAAATGAAATATCTTCAATGGATTTCTCCTCGAAACAGAGTATACAAAATGAACTGAGTAAGATTCAGAAGAATCTGAACCGCAGTTCATCTTTTGCAACCGAGCTTGCCGGCTCGATTCAGAAGGCACAAGAAGAATTGGTGGCGAATGATAAGGCGACTAATCGTGAAGATAATTTTTTGAAACTTCAAATCAAAAGGAATAGTGCGGTTGGAAGGGTGACTTCATTATCGGCAGTAGCTCTTTTAAGTGCACAAAGTTCAATCTCCGATTTAGCAACATTACCACGCAGGCAATCTCATAACATATTCAACAAAATCACGAATCCAATTTTTG